>ERZ835541.864-NODE-864-length-33809-cov-18.651360_pt1 | contig 33809 bp, 26 predicted proteins | sample MGYA00519945_ERZ835541 | MGnify/ENA primary metagenome ERZ835541 (study PRJEB31850, sample SAMEA3708780) | human gut metagenome | biome: human gut; feature: human-associated habitat; material: faeces | place: China | collected 2014 ...
ATTTACGGTCGTGGCTGATGACAATTACCGCTTTGGCACTATTGACCAAGAAATCCTCCAACCACTGGATGGATTCAATATCAAGATGATTGGTGGGCTCATCCAATAATAATACATCCGGATTCTGGAGCAATAATTTAGCTAACTCAATACGCATACGCCAGCCACCGCTGAAATCACTGGTAGGGCGATTGAAGTCCTCACGCATAAAACCAAGTCCCAGCAAAGCCTTTTCCACATCTTCTTCAAAATGAGTAAGATCAATGGAATAAAACTTCTCACTCATGGCAGAAACCTTCTCGATTAACTCCATATATGAATCACTTTCATAATCGGTACGTGTTTCAAGTTCCTTATTTATGGCTTCTATTTCTGCCTCCATAGCATGAAGATGCGCGAATGCCTGAGAAGCTTCCTCGAATACAGTACGCCCATCCTCTGTCATCAGATGCTGGGGAAGATAAGCTATCACACAATCCTTAGGAGCCGACACCTTTCCACGACTAGGTTGCCGCACACCAGCCAAGATCTTTAATAAGGTAGACTTGCCCGCACCATTTTTCCCCATCAAGGCAATACGGTCTTTCTCATTTATCTGAAAAGATATGTCACTAAACAAGGTGGTACCGCCAAACTCAACGGTCAATCCATCTACTGAAATCATATTTATTCTTTTAATCAGCAAGAGGGTGCGTCAAAAAAATGATTCAAGCTACCATTTTTTGACACCCCCTCCTACAAGTTTTATACTTTATTGTTTTTATACTTTTTACCAATATCAGCTTGCCAATATTAATATCAATAATTGGGCAGTCAGAATACGAAGGAACATGGACACCGGATACACAGTAGAATAACCTACCGCCGGAGCATTATTACCTGCTGTCTGATTAGAATACGCCAATGCGGGGGGATCTGTGTTACTACCTGCAATAAGCCCCATCAACATGAAATAATTCATCTTGTAATGCCAGCGTGCAACCGCTCCCATTATTAATAAAGGTATAACTGTAATAAGGAAACCACAACCCACATACAACAAACCATCTCCATCGACAACCGTATTCACAAAATTCGCACCAGCCTTTATCCCCACACTGGCAAGGAACAAAGCAATACCAATTTCACGCAACATCAAATTGGCACTCATAGTGGTATAAGTCACTAATTTCAATTTATATCCGAAACGACCTATCAAAATAGATACAATCAACGGACCACCGGCCAAACCCAATTTTACCGGAGTAGGAATACCTGGAAACGCAATAGGCAGACTACCAAAGAAAATACCCAGGAAAATACCCACAAAAATAGTCACGATATTAGGATGATCCAAACGTTTCAATGAGTTACCCATCAAATTGGCAACACGTTCTACCGCATCCTGAGGACCTACCACCATTACACGGTCACCTACCTGCAAGGTCAAGTTACGTGAAGCGAAAATATCCATACCTGAACGGTTGACACGGGTCACATTCACACCATACATACTACTGAAATGAAACTCACCCAATTGCTTACCATTCATTTTAGGTTGTGTAATCAAAATACGGCGGGATACCATCGGAGTATCCTGCTTTTCCCAATCCACTTCAATTTTAGGACCGATAAAAGCAATAATGGCTTCCGCATCGTCCTCTGCACAAACCACAAACAACTGATCACCAAGATGGAAGACAGTATCACGATTAGGAATACTGACATGACCGTTCTGCAATATACGCGAACAAACAAAGTCACGCCCCATGAAGTCTCTGACCTGAAGCAACGTTTTTCCTGCCAACGCCTCATTATGTACTTCCAGGTGCATCATACGAGGAGTCAGATGAGGATTTGCAGCTTCTTCTTTAGCGATATCCTCTTCCTCCTTTTTCAAATTAATCCGGCAAATGTAGCGGATAGCAATAATAGAACCAATGATACCCAGCACTCCCAACGGATAAGCGCACGCATATCCCATCGCTATCTGCGGGCCACTGTAATTCAGCTGGCTCAACGCTTCGTTGGCAGCACCCAGTCCCGGCGTGTTCGTTACGGCACCACAAAGAATACCCACCATCATAGGCAACTCTATCCGGCCGTTCAAACCATAATACAAAGCCACAGCCACAGCAATGTTCAATGCGACAATCCCCATTGCCACTAGATTCATAGCAATCCCTCCTTTCTTAAAGGAAGAGAAAAAAGAAGGACCTACCTGAAGTCCGATACAAAACACGAACAATATCAGTCCGAAATCCTGTAAAAATGTAAGTATCTGTGTATTCCCCGTTAAGCCGAAATGTCCGCAGACAATACCGGTAAACAAAACAAAAGTAACACCTAACGATACCCCGAAAAATTTAATTTTTCCCAGCAACACTCCTACTGCAATCACAAAGGAATAAAGCAGCACGATATGCGCTATTGAGTTTTCATCAAATAATAGATTTTGTAACCAGTCCATGATATAATACTATGTTTTTATAAATTGCCGCAAAATTAATGAATTCCCCTCACTCAGCCCAACAATTTGAAAACTATTATTTCATGATTCCTATTTATTTTGCAATATCCACTTTGCAATAAGAACATCTTTTGTTTTCGTCACTTAACAAAATGACAGAAACCTCTCTTTCTCCTTTATGAAAATAGCTAAAAAAAGGATTCTATTTAAAAGGTTTTAGTATATTTGCCCGTACTATTGAAAAAGTATGTGATATAATTCTTAAATATTAATACCGAATAAACTATGGCAGATAGTAAAGAGAAACTCTTTTCGGACTTCCCAGCCGTTTCTACGGAACAGTGGATGGAAAAGATTACAGCCGACTTGAAAGGCGCTGATTTTGAAAAGAAATTGGTTTGGAGAACCAACGAAGGTTTTAAAGTAAAACCATTTTATCGCCAGGAAGATCTGGAAGGTTTGAAAACAACTGAAGGACTACCCGGAGAATTCCCCTATGTAAGAGGCACGAAGAAAAACGACAATACTTGGTTCGTGCGTCAGGAAATCAAAGTAGAATGCCCTAAAGAGGCTAATGCTAAAGCACTGGATATTTTGAACAAAGGTGTTGACTCATTGGGATTCTACGTAAAGAAGAAAGACCTCAGTCCTGAATATATCGAAACATTATTGAATGATATCTGTGCGGAATGCATTGAGTTAAACTTCTCCACTTGCCAAGGACATACGGTGGAATTAGCCCAATTATTGGTTGCTTACTTCCAAAAGAAAGGATACGACCTGACCAAGTTGCAAGGCTCCGTCAACTATGACCCTATGGGTAAAATGATGGTAAAAGGCAAAGACCTTAGCAATTTCATCACTACTGCCAAAGAATTGGTAGAAGTACTGGCTCCGCTACCTAAATTCCGTTGTATCTGTGTCAATGCGATAGAACTGAACAATGCCGGATCTTATATTTCACAAGAACTGGGCTATGCATTGGCCTGGGGTAACGAATATCTGAGCAAGCTGGTAGAAGCAGGAGTTCCTGCCGCACTGGCTGCCAAGAAAATAAAATTCAATTTCGGCATCAGTTCCAACTATTTTCTGGAAATTGCCAAGTTCCGCGCAGCACGTATGTTATGGGCGGACATCGTAAAAGAATATCATCCTCAATGCAACCGCCAGCCCGAATGTCCGAACAAAGCGGAAGACGGTACTTGTCTCTGTGCCTGCAAAATGGTGGCACATGCTGAAACATCCACTTTCAACCTGACTTTGTTTGATGCACATGTAAACCTGCTCCGCACTCAAACCGAAGCGATGAGTGCCGCCTTGGCAGGAGTCAACTCCATCACCGTAACCCCGTTTGACAAGACTTACGAAACTCCGGACGACTTCTCTGAACGTATCGCCCGTAACCAACAGTTATTGCTAAAAGAAGAATGTCATTTCAACAAAGTAGTTGACCCCGCCGCGGGTTCTTACTTTATTGAAAATTTAACAATTTCTATTGCCACACAGGCATGGGAATTATTCTTGAAAGTAGAAGACGAAGGAGGAATGCTGGAAGCAGTCAAAGCAGGAAAAGTACAGGAAGCGATCAACGCAAGCAACAAGGCCCGCCACGATTCCGTTTCAAAACGCAAAGAAATTCTACTGGGTACCAACCAATATCCTAACTTCAATGAAAAAGCAGGCGAAAAGGCTCCTGTAGAAGCCAAATGTTGTTGTGGAGGTAATCATGACAGCTGTGAAAAGCCGTTTGCCACATTAAACTTCGACCGTGCTGCCAGCCAGTTTGAAGCACTTCGTTTGCAGACAGAGAAATCCGGCAAACGTCCGAAAGCATTTATGCTGACTATCGGTAATCTGGCCATGCGTCAAGCACGTGCCCAATTCTCATGCAACTTCCTGGCTTGTGCCGGTTACGAAGTAATCGACAATTTGGGCTTCCCCACAGTAGAGGCCGGTGTCGAAGCAGCTATGAAAGCCGGTGCAGACATCGTAGTTATCTGTTCCAGCGATGATGAATACGCAGAATATGCTATTCCTGCATTCAAGGCATTGGACGGACGAGCTATTTTCATTGTTGCAGGTGCTCCTGCTTGTATGGAAGAGCTGAAAGCCGCAGGCATCGAAAACTTTATCCATGTACGTGTCAACGTATTGGACACATTGAAAGAATACAACGCTAAGTTAGGAATTAAGTAAGGAAGAACAATGAAACCGAATTTTAAAAATATAGATATATATGCCGGATTTCAACCTCAGAATGGTATGGAATGGCAAAAAGAAAATGGCATCACCGCCGACTGGAAAACGCCGGAACACATCAATGTGAAGCCTGTTTACACTAAAGAAGATTTGGAAGGCATGGAGCACTTGAACTATGTAGCAGGTATTCCTCCTTATCTTCGCGGCCCGTACTCCATGATGTACACTTTCCGTCCTTGGACTATCCGCCAATACGCAGGTTTCTCCACTGCCGAAGAAAGTAATGCATTCTATCGCCGTAATTTGGCATCAGGCCAGAAAGGCTTGTCTGTCGCATTCGACCTTCCGACACACCGCGGCTATGACCCCGACCATGAACGTGTAGTAGGTGACGTAGGTAAGGCAGGCGTGTCTATTTGCTCATTGGAAAATATGAAAGTTTTGTTCGATGGTATTCCTTTGAACAAGATGTCTGTTTCCATGACCATGAATGGTGCCGTACTTCCCATCATGGCATTCTATATCAATGCAGGTTTGGAACAGGGAGCCAAATTGGAAGAAATGGCCGGAACCATCCAGAATGATATCTTAAAAGAGTTTATGGTGCGTAACACTTATATTTATCCACCTGCCTTTTCCATGAAGATCATCTCTGACATATTTGAATATACCTCACAAAAAATGCCTAAGTTCAATTCCATCTCCATCTCGGGCTACCACATGCAGGAAGCAGGTGCCACAGCAGATATTGAATTGGCTTATACACTGGCTGACGGTTTGGAATATCTTCGGGCCGGAGTAGCCGCAGGTATAGACATCGATGCATTCGCTCCGCGTCTGTCATTCTTCTGGGCTATCGGCATGAATCATTTTATGGAAATTGCCAAAATGCGTGCGGCACGTATGCTGTGGGCTAAAATTGTCAAGCAGTTCAACCCGAAGAATCCGAAATCACTGGCATTGCGTACCCATTCCCAGACTTCGGGCTGGTCATTGACGGAGCAAGATCCGTTCAACAATGTAGGTCGTACTTGTATTGAAGCTATGGCAGCAGCATTGGGACACACCCAGTCACTGCACACCAATGCATTGGATGAGGCAATTGCATTGCCCACCGACTTCTCTGCACGTATCGCACGTAATACTCAGATTTATATTCAGGAAGAAACATATGTTTGCAAGAACGTGGACCCATGGGGTGGTTCTTACTATGTAGAATCTTTAACTAACGAACTGGCTCACAAGGCTTGGGAACATATTCAGGAAATTGAAAGCTTGGGCGGTATGGCGAAAGCTATCGAAACCGGAGTACCCAAAATGCGTATTGAAGAAGCTGCGGCACGTACTCAGGCCCGTATCGACTCCGGTGCCCAGACAATTGTCGGCACTAACAAATATCGTTTGGAAAAAGAGGATCCTATCGATATCCTTGAAGTAGACAATACAGCTGTACGTTTGGAACAAATTGAAAATCTGAAGCGTTTGAAAGAAGGCCGCAATCAAGCAGAAGTAGACAAAGCTTTGGCAGCCATCACCGAATGTGTAAAGACAGGTAAAGGCAATTTGCTGGAACTGGCTGTAGAGGCAGCTCATGTCCGTGCTACCTTGGGCGAGATTTCGGATGCTTGTGAAACAATTGTAGGACGTTATAAAGCAGTAATCAGAACTATATCAGGCGTGTACTCATCAGAAAGTAAAAAGGATACAGACTTCGCAAGAGCTTGCGAACTGACCGAAGAATTTGCAAAGAAGGAAGGCCGCCGTCCGCGTATCATGATTGCCAAGATGGGACAGGACGGACACGACCGTGGTGCAAAAGTAGTTGCAACAGGTTATGCCGACTGTGGTTTCGACGTAGATATGGGACCGTTGTTCCAAACTCCTGCCGAAGCTGCTCGTGACGCAGTGGAAAACGACGTTCATGTAGTAGGTGTTTCTTCATTGGCTGCCGGACACAAGACACTGATCCCGCAGATTATTGAAGAATTAAAGAAATTAGGTCGTGAAGATATTTTGGTCATCGCCGGTGGTGTTATCCCCGCTCAAGACTATGACTTCTTATACAAGGCAGGTGTTGTAGCAATCTTCGGTCCCGGAACTTCTGTTGCCAAAGCAGCTGTTCAGATTATGGACATTTTACTGGACGAAGAGGAATAAGCTTTTTCACCTGAATAGTTTATCATTTTAAACAATAGTAAAGAATCTGTTTACACTTATTTCGTGTTTACAGGTTCTTTACTTTATTCAAGACAATGGATTATAACGATAGACCAAGGATAAATTAAATCCATTTCTTCTAAATTACCAAAAAACATCAACAAAATTGATATTAGACAACCCTAGTAATACAAAAAGAAAACCAGAAAAGCTATCGGTCTTGTAAAACAAAGGTTATGTCAAGCAAAAAGGTGGTACAAAACTTTCAAGAAAAATTCTGCCCACCTCCTTTAAGAGAAAATTTATGTGTTAGAGAGAATTATCAATAGTTCTTCGTACAAAGTGAATTAAAGTCAGTTTCAATTTTAGGTATCTCCCACACCCAACCTTGTGCATCTTTATCCTTTTCAAGAAAAGTACAGAAAGCTATATCAAAATTTGATCCACGCTTAATAGACAAATGCAAACGTTTCAAATCATAAAAACGAAAACCTTCACCCCACAATTCCACCCGGCGACTATTCATAATTTCCTCTGCCAAAGCATCACCGATATTTCCTTTTGAAACATAAGAGGGATCGCGGGTTATCTGGAATTTAGTAAACACAGTCTGCGCCTCACTATCTTTTCCTGCACGAACCAATGCTTCGGCCTGGGTGAGATACATTTCTGCCAAACGCATAAATGCGACATCACCTACAGCATCGGCTGTAGAACGGGCAGTAAACTTACGGTTTTGATAAGCATTCTTTGCATAACTTGATGATGGAACAGATGCTTCCCCTGTCGGATCCCACCACGCACGCCGTAAGTCTGTTTCAGACATCGTTTCATAAGCATCCACATTTATGCACTTCACTCCCTGACGAATGGCACTGGAGTTAAAGTTCCATGACATATATGCGTAATAAGAATAAAAATAGACAGTCTTATCATCGGGAGTCATTGCAGCATACATCGCTTCTTTAGTATCCGTCGTGATATTGGCAAACCCACAATTCAACTGACTGCCAGTCATCAACCGGTGACCACCTGCTTCAGCTAAAGAAATAGACTTCCCTGCATAAACCGCCGCATTATTATAATCTTGCATGGCCAATGCTACACGTGCCTTCAATCCCCATGCCACCATCTCGCTATAATGATTGACATCATTTACTTTAAAACCGGGTTCACCGCCCAGACACTGATATCCGCTTTCCTGAGAAACCATCTCTTTATGAATTCCGTTCAATGCTATATAAAGATTGTCCAACGAGGTGTTTATTGTCGTTTCTGAAACAGAGGTAGACAGAATGGTATCCAGATAATCACCGGCACAACCGGATAGAGACATTACTCCAACTGTCGCTAATCCTAATGTTATATTTTTAATTGATCTCATAATTCTTTTATTTTTAGAATGAAACATTAAGCCCTAACGTGATATTACGGGACGGCATATACTCATTATAAGTCACACCGGAATAGTTGGCCATCGGGTTCAATCCCTGACGGGCTTTCAACATGAACAAGTTTTCCGCAGTCAGATTCAAACGGGCACTCTTAAGCATCACTTTGCTCAACCAAGTTTTTGGGAGCTGATAGCCAATAGTGACAGATCTTAAATTAAGATAATCCGAGCTGGTAAGCCAACGAGTTGAATAAGACTGACCAATATTCGTGGTATGAGCCGCACTATTGTCTATACGGGGAACCTCAGTAATATCCCCCGCCTGTTTCCATGCTTTTAACAAATCCGGACTTTGTGCATAACCAAATTCAGTCATACTCATCATGGTAGCATAATTAGTATCCAGAATCTGACCGCCCAACTGGTAAGAGAATACAGCAGCCAAATCAAAGTTCTTATAACTAACTCTGACATTAAACCCACCATACACATCAGGAATAGAAGAACCGCTGAAGTCGTATTTAGCATAAGTATACGAATTGGTCAATTCCTTACCATCAATAGTCACTACTGTTTTTTTATACTCGTCAAACTGGCTCTGCGTAATGTTTCCATCCCCTGTTCCGATATTCCCTTGATTATATTTACTTACATCAGCCACATATAAACCATCACCGGTCTGAGGGTCTACCCCATGCCATTGACGAAGCCAGAATTCATAAATGGACTTTCCTTCCAACCACTTTTTAGAGCCACTGATATATCCATTTTCTTTCATTGTAGCCGGCAGGTTCTTGATCTTATTCTTCACAAAAGTAGCATTGGCCCCAACTGATACACTCCAGTCTTTATTTTTAAATGCATTATAATCCAACTCTATTTCCACTCCTGAATTAGTAACCTTACCGATATTCTGTATAATGGATGTTACTCCGACAGAAGCAGGCTGGGAAACATCAAACAACAAATCCTTGGAATCTTTCTTAAAATATTCAATAGTACCCGTCAAACGGTCAAACAAGCCAAATTCAAGAGCAATATCCGTAGATATCTGTGTTTCCCATTTCAATGAGGGATTGGCTATCACCGTGAAGTAGGCTCCAGCTTCTGAGCCATTCTTATATCCCAAACCATATAAGGTCTGATAAGGATAATAATCAGGATCACCATCACTATCCAATATATTATCATTACCTGTTTCACCGTAAGAAGCACGTAATTTCAAGTTATTCACCCATTTCACATCCTTCATAAATGCCTCTTCACTAATTCTCCAGCCTACTCCGAACGACCAGAAATTCCCCCATCGGTTCTCTTTTGCAAAACGCGAGGAACCATCATGGCGATAAGAAAGTGAAGCGTAGTATTTATGCGCATAATCATAATTGATACGGCCAAAGTAACCTTCCTTTTTATAGGTGTTCGTATAGGAGCTAAGTGAACTGATATTTACGAAATTACCAAATTCATACATGCCCGAAACTGTTTCCTGGGTCTTCATGCCATATAAATACTCATACTTATAAGAATAGTTTTCATGTCCCAAAAGAACGTCAAAGTTATGATTTCCGATAGACTTGCTATAAGTTATCAATTGATTGAAGGTCTGAGTCAGCGTTCGGGTAGACATTTGGTTCAAACGACCCGGTCCGGCAGTGCCATCGCCCACATAAGGATTTTCATAGACTTTACGACGATAATCAATATTATTGATAGAGTAATTGGCTGTAAGGTTCAACCCTTCAACCGGAGTCAAAGTGAGATAAGTATGTCCAGTCTGATTAACACGCACCAGTTCACGTTGATTGAACTCTGTTTCAGCTATCGCATCACGTCCATTATTCGACAAGCGAGTTCCTTCATAATCATAAATATATTCACCCGGATCAGTAGTTGCCTTACCATTAGCATCCAAATAAGCACCGGTTTCCAAATCATGTTTATGAACGGGATATATAGGAGCCATGGTACGAATAAAACGTGTAAGGTTACTATATGAACTCGAATTTCCCGAATCTGAAGTTGAATAATTGGATACCGTACGAGTTACTCCCAAATTCAAACCAGTCTTGAACCATTTAGTAGGGTACACATTATAATTCAAACGACCAGAATAACGTTCAAAGTCAGTCTTAATCATATAACCATCGTCATTTAAATAACCAACAGAAGCATAAGTATCACTTTTTTCTGTTTTTGTATTATAACTCAAATTATATTCCTGACGATAGCCGGTCTTGAAAGCTGCATCTTCCCAATCCAAATCATCTCCCCACTTCAATGCATCGGCTGAAGAATTCAGCTTTCCATCAGTTCCGACAATGGCATCATCTGCGACACCAACAAAAGGATTATATTTCAACGTACTTCCAATTTTAGATGTTGCCAATGAGGCCGCCGTTGCGACATCTTTACCAGATGTAATATAGGAATTCTTCAACATCTCCCATTGTAAAGGATAGTAATCATAAATTACCACCTTTTTATAATCTTTATAAGCCCTGTTTGACCATCCTTGGTTAATAGTCAAGTTTACTCCTGTTCCACCTGACTCTTTACCTTTTTTAGTAGTAATCAAGATAACACCATTACCCGCACTTGAACCATACAAAGAAGTAGATGCCGCATCTTTCAATATAGTCATAGACTCAATATCTGCAGGATTAATATCACCTATGCTACCATTATATATAGTTCCGTCCACTACATATAAAGGAGCATTGGATGCATTGACTGAGCCAAACCCACGAATACGGATAGAAGAAGATTCACCAGGTTGTCCGGTGGCAGCAGTCACCTGAACTCCGGAAGCATTCCCTTCCAATGCAGCTGTAACATTAGTGATAGCACGTTTCTCTATGGATTTGGCCCCTACTGTGGAAGCAGCTCCGGTAAAAGATGATTTTTTCTGTGTACCATAAGCTACTACAACGACCTCATCAATCAATTCTGTATCACTTTGCATCACTACTCTTTGCTCACCACCCTTTATAGCCAATTCTTGTGTTTTCATACCGACAAACGATATTACCAAAGATTTTGCATTGACCGGAACATTGTTTATACTATACCGGCCATTCATATCGGTAATAGTTCCAAGGGTAGTACCTTTCACAAGAACCGAAGCTCCGACAATCGGCTCATTGTCTTCTGCCGAAACTACAACTCCAGTAATTCGGGATACCTGAGCCATTGCCATACCTGTCCATAGGAATAGACAAGTCAACGTAAACAAAACTCTCTTTTTCATAAAAAAACTTTTTAATTTAACGTTCATAAATGCTAAGTTCTCTTAGAACTTAGATAAAAACGTTCAAAAAGAGTTGTTTTGCTGAGTTTGGCAAGCAAAAAGTAAATCCTGTTAGAATAAAATTATTTATTATCCAACATTTTAGCTGCGATATCTTTGGTATTTAATATATTTTCATATCTTTGCAGCAATATTTAATATAAAGTTCTAAGAGAACTTAGGTCATGTTAAACATTGAACTATAAGGTATTGACAATACTCAAAACATATTGTAACACTTTTACATACATCACATATTCTCAGACAAAATGATTTCATTCCAAATATATTGCTTTATTTCCATCCGGAACGTAAGAACAGACAGTTTCTATAATTCTTTCCGTACCAGTTAAAAATCATAGATGCATAATATATGAAACAAAATGAAGTTCCTTGGGGTAGAATTACAATCTACCTTTGTCTACAATCAGCAAGGGCCACGCCGAAATTCGACGAAGCCCATTCCTAAAATACTCCATTTACCCATCCTTACTCCCCAAAGACAAGTACAATATTTATTCTTCTATCAATTCGTACTTTCCTTCTATGGGGGGTATTATTATTCTACCTACTTTGGCAAAAAAAATGTGCGCACTTTTAGCTAATGTTAATTAGTTGATTTATAAATATTTAATTGGTTGTTTGTCACAGAAAGCATATAAATGGAGGCATAAAAAAAGGAACAAATAAAGTGACATTTCGTTGCATTTGAGTGACATTTTGAACGAAATTCAAGAGAAAAAAGGCTGGATAAAGTGACATACAACACTGGAAACAAAGGTATTACACCGATATCGGCACATTATCCATATAAAAATAGAAGCCGACAAAGATTATAACACGACTTGATTTTGTCACGCGTGACAAACGGTAGAAATGTTAATTGGTGTGACAAACACAAATTCGATTTGTCGAGAGTAAAGGGTAATATCATCCTAAATCGAAGATGTGCTCCAATTTATAGAAGTGTTTCTAAATGTTAATCGTCAATGTCTATATCTCCATCTTCAAATTTGAAGATCTTATCAGCCAATTCAAAAAAAGTTTCATAATATGGCTGCAAAATCTGATACAATTCTTTTTCTTTGTTTATTGCCTCCTTATATCTTAATAATAATTCCTTTTTAGTGATTAGTTTATTATGAAATAGAGCAAATGCTTCCTTTGTGCTATTAATTAACAAGTGTTTATCTTGTCCACTACATATTATTTCCAGAATCCAAAAGTCATTTATAAAATTTTCAATTTCTTCTAATTGATATTTTTCTAGAACTTTTTTTGTGAATCTTTCGTGTAGAGCCTGCATTCTCTCTTTGTCATTTTGATATATACCTTTTTCTATTCTATGATCTTGATTTATCCTTTCCATAATTCTATTAATATCATTACCGTGTTTATTTATATCAATTTGAGATATTTCCTTATACAAGAAATCTTCTATATTAATCTTAAACGCCTCTTTTATATTCATCACGACATTTAGATTTACCTCCCTTTTACCTCCTTCTATTGCAGATAGATTTGATTGTGTAAGTTTCAGTTTTTCAGCAAATTGAGATTGCGTAAGCCCAAGGGCAACTCTTAGTTCTTTAATTTTTTTATTCAGATTGTCCATGTTAAAATAATATAATAATATTACATAATGATATAATATATACCATTTTGATATATATTTGTACTCGTAATCTTCATAACGAATTATGAGAATACACAAAAAACGGCTGTACGACCTTTTGCCGCACACCCACTATAAGCCATCCGTGGCAAAAATAGTACAACCGTTTTTAATTTCCTAATTGAGAGTGGATTTTTGAATAGCTTTTTAGTGACGTTTAAAGTTCATTCAAATTAAAAGGATATAACGAAAAAGTTCTTCCCTGCGCTGTTAAACGTCACCTTAGAGCAGCAACGGGAGGGGCTTTTTTTTATTAAAAGAATGACCGATGCTTATTTGACATATAGCCAGCTTGCAGCCATGGGGGTATCAGAGGAACTGGTCCGCCAATGGAAAACAAGGGATCGGGTTGATTTCCTGAAAGTCGGCAGCACTACCTATGTCAAATGGTCATCTGTTCCGGAGCGAACCCGTTCCAAGTATTCCCAGGAAGAAATCAACCGGATTTGTAACTCCTACATGTATGAGGAACAATCGAAAACCCTGTATAATAGTATCCGTTTTGGTATGCAGAATGCGTACGAACGTGATTATCTGCGTTATCGTGGCATTTATATAGAACAGGGCTTTCCGCTTGATAAAGTTGTGGAATACTCAAGAGAACATGCCATGTGGGCTTTTCTTCTGGATACTTACTACCGTGAAAACGGTCAGAAACATCCGGTAGATGAAGCCATGAAAGCATACAACGAGATTCGTCCCGGAAAGAACTACAGCCGGGAAACTTTCCGCAAAAAGATCGCCAAAGCCCTTAAAGAAGGGATTCCCGGTATAATCATAAGAAAAAAAGGCAGTGGCCGTCCAAAGGAATTTGGCGACCAGTACGAATATATGATTTATCAGCTTGCCAGTGATTCAAAGGCGTTTAGTTGCGCTGATGTTTACCGGAAGGTATGCTCCATCTGTGAAGAGATGGGCATGAAATCCCCTAAGGAAAGAACGGTAAACAACATATTCAGAGAGGCTTTGCGTAATCCTGTGGTATGTGGCCACCGCTATGGCGCGGACAAAATGCGGTATGACATGTTGAGTTATGCAAGCATCAAACGTGCTGAATATGCCAACGACCAGTGGCAGATAGACGGATGGACAATGCCGTTCTATTATCGTGATCCGGTAGACAAGCGATTGAAAACCATGTGTCTTTTCGTTGTCATGGACACATACAGTAAAAAGATCATAGGCTATTACGTTTCCGGTTCAGAAAATACGGAAACCATTCTTAACGGTCTGGAGGATGCGGTAAGAAAGACAGGTGAACTGCCGTTTGAAATCGTATCGGATAACCATTCTTTCAACCAAACTAAAATTGCCGGGAACTTCAAGGAATCCCTTGAAAGATCGGGAGTTACATGGACCGTTTCCTCAAATCCGAGATACAAGCAGGTCATTGAAAGAAGTTTCCGTACGTTTGGTGAATGCCACGCCAAGCAACAATATGGATATACCGGACAGGGAATCAGAAGTATCAGCCCGGATGCCCGTATCTCTCAGGAGCTTTTTGACAAGTATATGAAGGCCGGACACCTCCTGACCGAGGATCAGATCAAGGCTATCGCCGTGTATTGTGTCGATATGTGGAACAAGGGAGAAGAAAACGAAGGCAAATCACCCAACCAGTTGTACGAGGAATCGGAACGTCCCAATTCCATCAAATTGGGAGACTGGAGAAGATGCTCACATTTCTTTGACCTGTTTATCCGTGATATGTCTGAAATCACCGTCAGAAACGGCCAGATAAGCATTACCCGCGCAGGACGCAAATACGAGTACCAACTTACTTCGGATCAGGCGTACAAGTTTAATAATAAACCTGTTACAGTCAAATACATAGACCTGTCGGAAGGTGTCTACATATATGATCCTTCCACCGGAGATCCTGTCGGCTATGTGAAGTTAAAGGAAAAGGCTCACGGAGCTTTGGCCAACAGGACGGAAGAGGATGCCGCTATACTGGGTAAGGTCAGCAGTATCAACAAGGCATGGGTAAGGAAAGGTGAAAAGAAACTCCTCAACCTTCGTGAAAGTGTGGATGCAAGGTTGGTGGAACTTGTCAACCAACGGACGACACCGAAGGACGTAATACGGGATATGAGAGAAAACTCCATGTACGTCACCGAATTTGCCCGTCTGGGTGGTAACATACAGACAACCCCCGATTTGCCTGTGTTCAACGAGGCATACGACACGGACAGGTTGTTGAGGGAAAAAGAGGAAAAGACAGCCTCCAGTCCTTTTGCATCAAACAAAAGGGAAAAGGTAGACCTGTCTTTCCTTGATGAATAACTCTTTATAAATCAATTACAAAGAATTAAAATAAAACTCAATCATAAACGGTACAAAAGTATGAAAAAAGAAGAAATCAGAGAAATCATTAACGATTTTTGTAACGAGAAAGATCTTAGCAAGTCCGCATTCGCCAAGATGTGCGGTGTGAGTGACGGAACGCTCTCATTCATTGAAAACGGGCAATGGGAAAAAGTATCCGATGAAATGGCACAGAAAATCAAGTCGTTCATAGACCGGAAGACGGGAGGGGACATCTACCAGAGCACGGATTTTGTTTCCATTTTCAAGGCCTGTGACGCTGCACGCAAGTTTCACCTTATGATCGGTGTACTGGCCGATACGGGCGTAGGGAAAACCACGGCCGTACGCACTTATGCCAGACAGAAGAACGTTTTCTATGTGTCGTTCTGCAAGTCTGTCAAGGCGAACCAGTTCTTTGCCGACCTGTTGCGCGAATTGGGTGTGTCGTTTGAGGGTCCTCTGAATGCGAAGATCAACCGGGTGGCGGAGGAACTGAACAAGAAGGACCATCCCCTATTGATCATAGACGAAGCCGGAAAGATCACCCATCCTATCATGCTTTATTTGCAGGAGCTACGGGACAAGACATCTTCCAACTGTGGCATTATCCTTGCCGGAATGCCTTATTTCAAAGCCAACTTGCAGAAGTTTGCAGACCGACAGAAGGAAGGTTATGCGGAGTTTCTAAGACGTATCAACCTGTGGCACAAATGTTTGGGGCTGAAACCTGACGAAGTGACCGAGATATGCCGGATAAACGGTGTGACTGACAAGGATAAGATAAAGGAGTTCAGGACCTTAAAACGGTTCGGAGACCTTATGAACGGGATTTATCTGTATAAAGTAATGAACGGAGGGCTATAAGCATGGACAACCTGAACAAATACACAAAAAATGCCCTGTGGGCGGTTGCGGCCTTCATCCTTCTGGGTGTGGCCGGACGTTGTGACCGTGACGAGCAGGTTATCTACAATATGCCGGATATTGTGTACCATTCCATCAAAAAGGAACTGGGCAACCCGTCCGACAGCCGGATCGTTGATGAATATTTGAGGAACCGCGCCCGTTGGGAGGCATTAAACCAGTAGGATTATGGCACGTGAAAGACTGACAGACAAGCTGTTGCGGCTGACCGAGGATAATGCAAGGCTGAAAGCCGATGCGGAAAAGTGGGAAGCCGCCTACAATAATGAGAAAAACAACCTTATGCAGTATGACAAGTTGTTGAAGGAGCAGACAGACCGCTATTCGGAATCTCGTGACGAATATTGGAAACTCCATGATAAATATTGGAAAGAGAACAAAGAAGCCTTTGATTTAGAGTTGGCATTTATCAAATACCACGCTTATGCAGCGTATAACTTATGGTGGCTTTGCCGTGAATGTGGTGTAAATGTGGATATAAAAGAAATATGGCTCGGAAAGAACGAATCAGACCGTGACATCATGATCAAACATTTTCCCCTTTCAGAGATGGAGGAAAACCGGGCCAACTGGGAAAGATGGTGGAAGGAGAAATATGGTTCAGACATGCCTTCCATTACCCCGGTTGAGGACGATTTAAACGACATTTGGGAATCATTTAAGACCGTTTCAAACGGCGGCAAATAACCCTTTAAATGGCTAGTATTATGGCAAAGATAATTTTGGAATCAAACTTTAAGAAGAAGGAACTGGTAGAATCACTGGACCGTGTTCTGTTCAATCATATTTTGAGATGTATGGAACTTAATCAATCTGACGATAAAGATGTAAACGACACATTGATAATCAAAGATTTACTATTAAATCTCACAAAAGTAAAGGGGGAAGAATAATGGAGTATAAATATGACTTTACCGAACTGAATGATATGCTGAATTTTCATTCACCGCAAGAAATAGCGGCAAAACTGGACCGTATGGCGGTCTTTATGACAAGGTGCTGCTTATCGTTAAGCGATGACGAAAGACACATGTTTCTTTCTGATTTATCGAAACATATAGAATTTCTTGACGGATTGAGTTACGATTTAAGGAATATAACCCCTGTAAAATAACAGTATTATGGCAACAAGGATGATCAGCAAGGCCCAGATAACCAAGATACAGACCATGTTGTCCCGGCTTGGTTTCAGCGCGGAGGACAGGCACGAACTTATATCCACCCTGACGCATAATAGAACGTCCAGCACGAAAGATCTCACCTCAAAGGAGGCTACCTACCTGATAGACTATTTAAATGGCAGAATAAGCCCTAAAAGCGTTCAGGAACAGCAGGAATATCAGGAGCAGTGCAAAGATGAGGTTGCGGCCATATACAGGCTGTCTTATATGGTTGGCATGAGCTACGGCGACACATGGGCGGACAAGATGATGAACATCGCCAAGATAAACAGGTTCTGCCGGGAAAGGGGCACGGTGAAGAAGAATATAACGGAAATGACCCTGCCGGAGCTTAAAAAGACGAGGAAACAGTTTGAGGCCATGTTAAGCAACAACGCGGAGAATGCGGTTAAGAAACTGATTGATAAAACATTAAAAACAAACAAACATGAAGAATTTATTCAATAATTCCGGAAACTTCGGCAGCTATATAGTCAATAAGGACCGGTCTGTTTCCATCCTGTTGTATGGAGACATAGGGGAGAATGTCGGGGTGAGTTCCGAAATGATAGTGGCAAGGCTGATGGAGCTTTCCAAAACGTATTCGCACATAGACGTGCGGATCAATTCAAACGGCGGGGACGTGTTTTCCGGCTTTGCCATCTACAATGCACTGAAAAGCAGCAGTATGGACATTACAATCCATGTTGACGGACTGGCGGCCAGCATAGCCGGGGCGATAGCCTTATGTGGCAAGCCTGTATACATGAGCCGTAACGCCCGTTTGATGCTTCACGGGGTGTCTGTCGGCATGTACGGTAACAAACAGGAGTTTGAAAGGGTTCTTGCCCTGATACACAGTCTGGAGGGATCACTTGCCAATATGCTCTCATACCGTATAAAGATGTCCGAGGAAGAGATAAAATCCCGTTTCTTTGACGGGGTTGACCATTGGTTCACCGCAGAAGAAGCCTTGCAGCAGGGTCTTATAGACGGTATAGATGAACCGTTGGAAGAACTTAAAGGACTGGAAGTCAACAACAAGAACCCACAGGAAATTTATTCTATATATTATAATCATTTTGTAAATATGAATACCACACCCGATTTTTTCAACAAGGTAAAGGAGATCTCCTTTTTTTCTTCCATGAATGAGGCCGAGATACTGGACTGTCTTGCCGTTTTTGCCCAACAGGGGATAACAAACGTATCCGCCAGAGCGGCCCTTCAATTTGCCTGCAAACGCGGTTTCATCACGGAGGATGAACGCGATAACATGTATTCTGTTTTGGGCGGTGATCCCATTAAGACAGCACAATATATCAGGGTAAAAGAGGATATATATAACAAAAAATTCCATGATGAATATGTGGCATATATGGATGAGCAGACATCTTATCCCATTGGAAGGTTTATCCCGGCCTTCACACATGATAAGGAACTGGAGGATCTGGCCAAACATGATTTTAAGGCGTTCAAAAAGCTGGTTGAAAGATGTCCTAAAGGCAAGTTTATCAAGGATATCTTGGATCTTGATGGCAGTAACAGCAAAGATGACATCCGTAATGACCGCAGCAGGTGGGGGCTGTATGAATATAGACGATATGCGCCGGAAGAACTTTTACGGGACCCCGTCCTGTATAATCGTCTAAAAGAACAGGAGAAAGAAAAGAATAAAACAAACTATTAATAATTAACAGATTATGGCAACATTAGAAAAAGAGATTTGGGTTAACCAGTTGATGGAGAATTTCTATCCGGACAGTTCGTTTTTGAAGTATGCAAGGGACTTTTCCGCCTTGGTGGACTATAACGCCATCAATATGGCGGAAGCCGGAGCAGACCCCAAGGTGCTTGTAAACAACACGACCTATCCGATTAAGATTACACAACGGGTGGATAAGCCTTTGCGTATTGAACTGGACAAGTTTGAGACTGAAAACACGTTGGTCAGAAGACCGGAAGCAATAGAATACAGTTACGACCAGTTAGAAAGTGTCCTGATGGGACATCGTAATACGCTGAGGGCCAAAACGGCAATGAAAGCCGCACATGCTTATGCGCCACAGGAGGACAGCACTTATACACCTGTCATACAGACCACAGGTGCTGCCGTAAGCGGAAGAAAACGTTTGCAGATAGATGACATCCTGTTGCTCAAGGAACGTTACGATAACGCCATGATTCCTTTGGAAGGCAGATATTTGGTGTTGAATCCCAGCCATGTGACCGACCTTATCTTGTTTGACGCAAAGAATCTGGGCAACCTTACCGACCTTCAGAACGGGAAACCCAAACGTTTTGCCGGGTTCAATATCCTGCAAACAGCCAGCACGCCGAAGTATAATTCATCATTGCAGAAAATTGCCTTTGATGGTGAGGAAGAAGGTAACTTTTGCTCGTTCTCCTTCCATTCTGATGAAGTGATGAAGGCAGACGGAGATGTTTTCATGTATGCAAGGGAAAACGACCCGGCAGAACGCGGCACTATTGTAGGCTTTGACAAACGCTTTATCGCCCTGCCGATAAGAAACAAGGGTGTTGGCGCGATAGTTAGCGCTTCGTCCTTATAACAAAAATCATTCGTTTTTCATACAGATGTTATCCTCCGCCGTTGTGAAATGCCGGAGGATTTATTTTACCGTCATAAAGTTGCATGATAAAAACAGGATGGGTGTATTATACTGTTTTTAAGACTTTTCATGCAAGTTTTTGCATTATTATGACTACCTTTGATTTTAAGAAATCCTATTTATATGAAAAAAGGTAGAAGTCAGGACTTAATAAAGAAACGTGACGCGAAGCTGTTACACAGATATTACTATTGGACCGAGATCAAACGGTTGCGCTTCGATGATGCTTTAAAAATTCTTTCAGAGGAGGAATTTTTTATCAGTGTTGATCGCATCATGGCTATTATAAGAAACAATTGTGACAGGCTGGAAAATGTGTCTGTTGAGCCTGTGCCCAGAGTGAGAACGCCTAAATTGGGTGCTTTTCATTTCTCTTTGTCTGCGAAGTAGACTTTTTTTCTTCTTATAGATACTTTTGCACATTCTTTTTTTCATGGACTGAATGCCGGGTGAACGTGATGTTTATCCGGCATTTTAACTTTCATATATGTTTCAAGCTACACATTTAACTATTATATACATCTAAAAAACAAAAATGGGAGATGGTTATATGTGTGGGAGAAATGTTAAAATGAAAGAGAGTTTGTCACACTTTTGTGGGATTTCTTTTTTGCCAAAGTGGGATTTTTTTTTTTGCGGCTTACACTTCCGGAAACCAGCGTTCCAGTACATTATCCACTTCTGATTCAATCTCAGGAGTCACATAGCGGCACACCTTTTTATAAGCATAAACCAAAGATACCGCTTCATCAATCCAGCCGATAATTGGTAACCGCTTAGCCGAAATCAAATCGATCGGCAATACCAGATACGAAAGTGCCGCCACAATCAACATCTTATCCGAAGAAGGAGTTTCGGGGCTTCGCAATACATAATATAATAGAAGTACAGGACGAGCAGTCGTTCTACCGGTGGCCTTTGCGTAATCCGTAATTTTCTCCCACAGGAGTTCATAATCAATCAAGTTTTTTTTCATTTTCATATATGATTTTGTTAAGGGTAATATATCTATTATTCCGGTAAATTTATGAACTTAACTTCGTAAGCCAAGCAACTTATGTTCGTGAGTCAAGTTACTTAACTTACTTGCCCCATGAACTTAAGTTCATTCAAATGATTATCTTGTTTATTTTCCGGTACTCATCACTCCGGAATCGTTATCACTATTATTCACCCTCCGTTGACCTGTCTTAAACTTACGGCCAAACGAGAAATTATAAGAAACACTTGCCAAAAACATTTGCGAGCTCTCCTTCACATAATTCGTTTTTTTATAAGAAGCATATTTATTCCAGTTCTCAGTCTGTTGCTTATAATTATCCGTAAACGGATTGAAAGCGCCCAACCCCACACGCAAATTCTTATGCGTGTAATACATCACCAATACCTGAATATTCTCTCCCCCCGACAAGGTTTCCCCCCAGAAATTATTCCAGTTAGTATTCATCTGCCAGTAAAGAGAGAACTGCTTGTAATTAAAGGATGCTTCAGCATTACAATACCAGTTTGTATAAGTATGAGAATATGTATTACCATGACTCATATAATGGTTTACTCCACCGGTAAACGAGAACTGTAGCATATCCTTAATAGGACCGACACGCAAAGTCAGACGCCCCGATAATTTCTGCCAATCCTTTTGATTGTCCCATGTCTGTACAATCTTGTCACCGTCCTGATACTTCTCGTCCATAATGGCATTCGGCTGATAATCATACGCTCCCCAAAGATTAGAATAAAATATACCTTTCTGCCATTCGTATGTCAACTCTGTGTGATAACGCAAATAGGCTTTCAAGTTCGGATTGCCTCGTCTGATTTGCAACGAATCCACAATCTGTTCTACAGCACTTAAATCCCCCAATGACGGCGAAGCATTACTGATATCGGATTTCCAACGAACAAATGAATTTCCCGGTAATGCATAATGCAGTACCAAACGGGGATTAAAACTATAATTCTCATACGAATCATCACCACTTTGTTTATAATAAGAACGAGTAACGCCTACCCCCAATCTGTAGTCCAATTTTTTCACCTTTCCTCTATATTCACCATAAACATATGTATCCCCTTGATTCATATCCGTTTCATAATAATGACCGTTACGGTATTCATTATTGGCAAAAGACTGAGTATGGCGCAAACCGAAACTCAAGGAATTTCCTTTAGAAAATTGCTTCTCATAAACAGCCTCCCCAATCAGAGAATATTTATCTCCCAATACATTATTATTAATATCAGTCAACAACTCATCCTGCAAACTTTCTTGATACAAACGGCGTGATTTTTCCTTATTATAAGTACCGACCACATTGAATACCAAAAGTTGCTTATTTTTCAATCCCTGTTGATAATAAAGATCCAACGAAGGACGAGACCAACTTTCTTTAGTACGGTCTATCATATCCACCTTATCATCAGAATCGGCAATATTAGTCAATACTCCTTGATAATTCCAATGCGGCTGGCTATTACTTCTCAAACGAAAAGTAGCACTGAACAATGAATTTTCGGTCTGCTGCAAATTATAATTCATACTTAAATTATTCATAAACATAGATCCGTGCCCCGGTTCACCTTCTTCTATACGATGTAATGTCGTTCCGTCCGCCAAATGGAATTCCTCTTCATTATCCCGGTACATACCATAGAAATCGCGAGGTCCCATGTAATACGAAACGCCAAACTCCGACTTCTTATGGTTCACTTTTCCAAAAACATTATATTCTCCCCACATGGCATTCATCCCCTGAGACAAATCCACTCCAAAGTTTCCCCCCGTTTCCGGACGGCGGACAATATAATCAAGCACTACCTCAGCATTACCATAACGCAAACCTGGATTGTCATGATACTCTATTCGAATAATGTCTGATGGCTGTAATGCCTTAATCTCTTCAACTTCTGCTTTCGCTCCATTAATACGAAGCTGAAGTTCTCCTCCCCCTAACACTCCTATCTCATTATTCATGGGGTTTATCTGAATACGGGGAAGCATCATCTGTTGCAACAGATTGACTCCATTTGTCGAAACCTTCATTTGCCGTTCAGAAGGAAAAATCAACTTACGATCCGAATGACTGATCTGTCCGGAAGCACTAACTGTTACACCTTCCATAGCCACAGCATCATCTTCCAACAAAATTTCCCCTAAATTTATATTCTGTTTAATTCCGTCTAATACAATGAATTGCGTACGATACCCCACACAGGATAGTGCCAATAAATAATTGCCTGCATAAACCTTATTCAGCAAGAAATCGCCTTTACCATTCGTAGTAGTCCCTCCAACAAAAACCGAATCTGCTGTTTGTAAAACTACATTAACATATTCTGCTGCCTTTTTGCTTGTCGCGTCTTTCACAGTGCCCTTTATAATTATTTGTTGGGCAAAAACTCCTTGTACCATACTGACTACCAGTATAGCTATCATTACTATTTTTCTCATTTTAAATATTATGATTTTATTCTTTTTACAAGATGGCCTGTCCTGCTTAAAAGTTATTGTTTTACTGTTTAGACGCTAGAAGCTGAAAAAAAGTTGCACTTCCCTAAACTTTTTGCTTAAAAAAAGGTTATATTTGCAGAAAACCTGTTTCAATAATGAAAAAAATTCTTCTAACATTAGCACTTGCCTTTTGTTGTGCTGCAGGGCAAGGACAAACTACAGCCAAACCGGCAGATGTCAATATTCAAGAGTTAAATACAAAGTGGGCAAAATTCACTCAGTATGCCGAACAAAAGCAAATAAATAAAGCGGTAGAAGAGGGAATACGGATAAGTACGCTCTTTACTCAAAACAGGCAATATAAAGAAGCCTTTGCCACTTGCCGACAAATGGATGCATTGATTTATTATAATGAGCAAGAAAAAAAATCACCCGAATACAAATTACGTTTCATGGTGGGTAAAGAACGCCTGCGTATGTATACGAATCTAAAAAATACAGAACAATGCAAGATACTATTGAAACAACTTCATTCCTATACAGACCAATTAAAATCAGACTCTTTACAAGAAGAGCTTCTAATGACGGAAGCCAATTATTATCAAACTTTCGGTATGACAGACAAAAGCTTGGAATGTTACAACATCTTATTCCAAAAGCGCTCTGCCGGTAAAGACGAAAAAGGAATAGACCAATGCTATAAAGACATGTTGGGATATGCCGAACAGAATAATAATGCCCCATTGGCTATTGCAATGAGAAAACTTTATACTTCATGGCAAGATTCCATAAAAGCAGTAAAAACAGCCAATGAACTAAACACACTGCAACAAAAATATGAAACCAGCCAAAAGACTTTGCAGGAAAAAGAAGACAAGATTACCACAAATCTAATTATTATCATTGCACTATGTGTGTTATCCGCCATATTGGCTGCCGGATTATTATTCTTAGCTACCCTGTTATTTAAACATATCCGCCAAGTAAAGAAATTGAAACATAGCCTGCAGATAGCGAATGAAAACAATGAGCAGAAGTCTAAATTTATCGGTAATATCAGCGCCCAAATTGAACCAAGTCTGAATACAATAGATGAAGCAACAAAGGAAACAATATCCACCCCAATATTACATGAAAACATCAAGGCACTGAAAGAATTAATGACAGCTATCCAAACGTATATTTCATTGGAAGAAACACGTGAAGAACATTATCCGCTAAAGGAACTGAACATAAATACATTGTGTGAAAGTATTATGGAAAAAGCGAAAATAAACTTCAAATCCGGAGTAGAAGCAGTGGTAAATGTTCCACGTGTAAATATTAAGACAAATGCAGAAGAATTGGAACGTATATTAAACCATTTATTGAACAATGCGGCAGAATATACGAAAAGTGGTAAGATTTCACTGGAATTCAAAAAACGAAGCGCCCATACACATCAATTCATACTAACCGATACGGGAACGGGAATTCCGGTTGAAGCACGTGAAAAACTGTTCAAGCCATTTGCAGAAATACGCGATTTAACGCAAGGAAACGGACTAGGGTTGCCTACTTGCAGCCTTATCGCTTATAAATTAAATGGTACACTGACTTTGGACACTGATTATAAAAAAGGAACTCGGTTTATACTGGAACTTCATGTATAATAGTGTACATTCTCACATATTAACACGGATTATTCATTTTGACAATCAATAAATTTGATGTAATCCATGTTAATATGTGATGATTCCTGTACCTCTCCGCTAGTGAGATTATAAATAATTAATGAGAAGAAAGAGACAACACATCCAATCCTGAAGGAATTTGGAATACCCTTAATCCAAATTCGGGAAGAACAGCCAACAAATGGTCAAAAACCTCTGCTTGCAAACGTTCGTATGGAATCCAGTCTTTATTGGCTGAGAAGAAATAAAGTTCTATGGGTAATCCTTGCGGCGTAGGTTGTAATTGACGCACCATCAAAATCAATTCTGTATTCACCCGAGGATTATGACGCAAATAATATTCCATATAGTGACGAAATACATAAAGATTCACCTCCTCCTTTCCTGTCTTTTCAAAGCCTGACATCCAGACTTGTTTTTCAAATTTTTTCATTTGTTCCGGTGTACAGAAACGGACCGTATTCATATCTATATTAATAGAACGTTTCACTCTGCGTCCACCACTTTCCCTCATGCCACGCCAATTCTGAAACGAATCACTGACCAATGCATAAGGTGGGACTGTAGTTATAGTATTATCCCAATTGCGTACCTTTACAGTGGTAAGAGTCACTTCTATTACTGTACCGTCCGCTCCGTATTTCGGCATGGTAATCCAATCTCCCGGACGGAGCATATCATTGGCAGAAAGCTGGACTCCGGCTACCAGCCCCATAATCGTATCTTTGAAAACCAACATCAAGATAGCTGCAGAAGCACCCAATCCGGTAAGAATATTCACAGGATCTTTATCAATCAAGGTACTGACTATAATGATCACCCCTACACAAATCACAATCAGTTTTATCATCTGATATACCCCTTTCAGAGGATGATTCTTTAGTTTCTCATGTTCGCTTGAAATGGTATAGAGAGAAGTCAGAAAAGAACAAATCAACTTCATGGCTACAGCCGTGATATACACCCAACATAGCTTCAGAATGAATGTCAAAGTCACAGGTTCATGCGGAAAAGCAAAAGGAAGCAATACATACAATATAATAGGTGGAATAAGATGACACATATTATCTAATACAGCATCATTGAATAAATAATCATCCCAAGTAGCCTGAGTCCTTGCCGTCAGTTTCTTTATAGTAGGAACTACTATTTTTCTACAAAAATAATCTGCCACAAAAGCAATGATCAGAATCCCTGCTATAATGACAATACGCTGGGTTATACCCAGGCTTTCCTTATGCACACCCATCTGTTGCAATAAGTTAGTAAGATCGTTGTTTATTGTATCCATATTTCCATGTGTTTGTCGCAAAGATACACAAATTCACCACAGATAACGCAAATCCATACAGTTTTTAAATCGAGTTGTCCGTATAAATCTGACCAATCTGTGGTGAAACCAAACAATTATTTTTTCTTAGTCAGCCATTTTTCCTGAATATGCTGCATCACTTCATACCAGTTAGGAATATAAATGGTAGCAAAAATTGTATTCACAGCCATACCGAACACCACTGCCGCACCCAGTGCCACACGGCTGCCTGCACCGGCTCCTGTGGCAAACAACAACGGCATCACACCCAGCACGAAGGTAAATGAAGTCATCAGGATAGGACGCAAGCGCACATGCCCTGCCTCGTATGCCGCCTCACGGATAGGATTGCCGGCTTTACGGTAATCACGGGCAAATTCCACAATCAAAATACCATTCTTCGCAGACAAAGCAATCAGCAGAATAATACCGATCTGCGTATAGATACTGACCGGAACTCCCATCACCCAGCAACCGAGCATCGCACCCAGAATAGCTACGGGCAAGCCCATCACAGCAGCGACCGGACTTGTCCAGCTTTCATACTGTGCCGCCAACACCAGATATGCCACCAGCAACGCCATAATCAGAATAATGGTAGTGGTATTACCGGAATGAGTTTCCTGATAAGCAACTGAAGTCCATTCATAACCAAACTCATTGCCCAATTGATTTTTTATCAAGCTCCCCACAGCCTCTATCGCCTGTCCGGAACTGCTTCCGGCAGCCGGAGTGATAGTGATGGAAGCGGCCGAATACATATTATACCGGTTTATCTGGTCCATACCCAGCTTCTGCTCTATCTGCGTAAAACTGCTGAAGGGAACCATCTCTCCCTTTGAATTGGCCACACTCAGTTTCAGCACATCATCTATCACCTTCTGTGCCTGCTCACCGGCTTCCAGTTTCACTTGATAAATACGGCCAAATTCCACAAAGTCGTTGACATAAGCCTGTCCCATGTAATACCCCAATGTAGAGAACACCTGGTTCAACTGTAAGCCCATCAACTGAACTTTGTCACGGTCTATATTCAGAAAATACTGAGGGACATCTGCCTGATACATACTACTCATGGAAGCAATGGCCGGTTCAGTGTGATAATTGACCAGCAAAGCCTCAACCGCCTTTTGCAGTTCCTCGGCACCCAAAGACTTACGGTCTTCCAGTTCAAGCTGCAAGCCGCCTGTATTACCCATACCCGGAATAGCCGGAGGAATAATACCAAAAACCTGAGCCTCCTGAATCATGGCATAAGCCTGTCCGTTAAAACGATTGACCACTGCCTGGGCCGTATGCTCCTTGCCCGCACGTTCCTTCCAATTTTTCAGCACCACAAAATAAGTAGCCGCGTTAGGCAACTGCCCTCCTCCCATGATACTGAACCCGTTTACGCCCAAATAAGTCTTCACTTCGGGATACTCTGCCAAAATAGCATCAATCTGTTTACCCACCCTCTGCGTACGTTCCAAAGAAGAAGCAGCCGGAAGCTGAATGGCAATCATAAAGTATCCGTCATCTTCTTCGGGTATAAAGGTACTCGGCCATTTCACAAACATCAGAATGGCAATGATTGATATAACCACATAAGAGCCGATGGCAATGACCGGCCGTGCCAACAACCATTTTACCGAAGCGTCATAAACCCGCTGCATCCAGTCATTCATCTTGTCAAACCAGAGGAACAAACGCGCTTTATGCGTCGGGGTGGGACGGAGCAACAGAGCGCAGACTGCCGGAGTCAAGGTCAATGAGTTGAAACCACTTATCACTGTAGAAGCCGCGATGGTCAAAGCAAACTGTTTATAAAGCTGCCCGGAAATACCGCTAATCAGCGTAGTAGGAATAAATACGGCAAGCAGTACCAGCACCACTCCGACAATAGGCCCGGTAATCTCCCCCATCGCCTGCTCGGTAGCGGCACGAGCATCCAGTTTCCCTTCGTCCAGAATACGGGTAGCATTCTCGGTCACCACAATGGCATCATCCACCACAATGGCAATAGCCAGGATCAACCCGAACAGAGTCAGCGTATTGATAGAGAAGCCCAAGGCAGCCATTACTGCCAATGTTCCGATAAGGGATACAGGGATAGTGAGGCATGGGATAAGAACCGCCCGCCAGCTTTGCAGGAAGAAAAAGATAACCAGCACCACCAGGATAATCGCTTCCACGAAAGTCTTCATCACTTCGTCAATGGAGTCATGCACCACATCTGTGGTATCCAACGTCACATTGTACTTCACCCCGGCCGGAAATGTCTCGGCCAGTTCCGCCATGCGCGCACGAACTCCCTTGGATACATCCAGCGAATTACTTCCCGGCAGCTGATAGACGGCGATAGCAGCCGTAGGTTGTCCTTTCAACCTGGAAACAACTCCGTACTCGGCACTACCCAGCTCGATTCTGCCAACGTCCCTCAGACGGAGCACTTTCCCCTGGTCTTCCACTCTCAATATGATGTCGCCGAACTCTTCGGGAGTAGAGAGACGTCCCTTTACATTCAGCGTATATTGAAAATCATTATCGGCCGAACTGCCGATGGGCTGTCCCACATAACCGGCAGACACTTCCATATTCTGACTTTGAATGGCAGAGTAAACCTGCTGCGGAGTAATATTGCGGATACGCATGGTTTCGGGATTCAACCATACACGCATGGAGTAATCACCGGCTCCCATGACATTCACCGCTCCCACTCCCGGTACACGGGTCAACTGGTCTACCAGATTCAAATTGGCATAATTGGTCAGATAGAGGCCATCATAAATACTGTCACCGCTCAGTGTAAGCATCATCACAATATTGGATGACTGCTTCTGCACCGTTACTCCTTGCACTTTCACCGCTTCGGGCAGGGAATTCAATGCCACACTGACACGGTTTTGCACCATTACGGTAGCCATATCGACATCCGTTCCCACTTCGAAAGTCACGGTCAGCGAATAAGCACCCGATGCGGAAGAATTGGAGCTCATATACAACATTCCATCCACACCGTTCACCTGCTGTTCAATGGGGATACCTACGGTCTGTGCGACCGTTTCAGCATTAGCTCCCGGATATACCGCACTGACTTGCACGGTAGGCGGCGTAATATCGGGATATTGCGCCACGGGCAATATATTTAATGTAACAAGTCCGGCCACCACAAATAACAAAGCCAGTACTGTGGCAAATATAGGCCGTTCTATGAAGAATTTTGAAAACATACATTATTGTTTTTTGGTGGTTCCACTTTCCATTACCGGATTAATTTTCATGCCTTGACGTACTTTCAACAGAGCCTTGGTCACATATCTTTCGTTCGGAGAGAGTCCGCTTTTAACAATTCTCATATTTCCATCCGTCAACTGTCCCGGCTCAATATGACGGTAATTGACAATATTACTATCATTCACCACATACAGATATTTTCCAAGCTGGTCCGTACCGATAGAAGCATCGTTTACCAATATGGCATTGTCCGCTTCGCCGTACGGCAGCGTCACACTGACAAACAATCCGGGGCGCAGCGTACCTTCGGGATTATCCAACTCGGCACGCAGGCGAAGTGTTCCCGTTGTCAACGTTACATTCGGAGACAAGTAATCCAATCTTGCCTTCCATGTCCGGCTACCATCCGCACCCAAACTTAAAGTAACGAAGTGAGCAGCAGCCGGAATCTTGCTGTTGTTCTCCTGTACCAACTGATAAGTCAGGTATTGATTATCCGCGATATTAAAATAAGAATACATCCGGTCATCTTTATAAACTGTCGCTAATTTCACAGGTTGTAAAGCCCCTCCGATGTAAGCACCTACCGAATAATTGGAAATATCCACCACACCGCTACATGGAGCTTTCACATAGCAATAACTGAGATTGGTTCGTGCTGTCTTTAAAGCAGCTTCTGCATTGCTGACCGCCGCCTCACACGAAGTAACGGTGCTCTCAGCCTGCAAATATTGTATGCGACTCACCGCATCGCTTTTTATAGCCTCTTTCATACGCTGATAACTGCTGACAGCATAATCCAGATTGGCCTGAGCCGTTTTAAGCTCCGCCTCTGCCTGCTTGACGGCATTTTCATAAAGCGTCGGTTCAATCACAAACAACACCTGCCCCTGCTTTACCCGCGAACCCGGAGCAAAGTTCTTTGCCTGCAATACTCCATTGACCCTTCCCACCAAATCTACTGTCGATTCAGCTTCGAGATAACCCGGATAATCCTTTGTGAGTGTGACATTCTGCACCATCGGACGCGCAACATCAATAGGCAAAGCTTCCATTGTCGTGCCGGAAGACTGTTTTTTATTGCAAGCCGTCAAAGTAAAAGCGGTCAGTGCAATGATTATCATTAATTTTTTCATATCTTGGTATAGGCTTTAATTTATTTTACTTCTGTTATAAGAATCTTACCACCCTCCTCCCAATGCCTGATACATCTGTACAAGGCAAATCAACGAATAACCTTGTGCTTGCACTAAGGCATTTTCATAAGAAAGCAGTGAACGCTGTGCATCCAAGACATTTTGAAACGGGCTCAGCCCCTGCTTATACAAGTCAAGAGAAAGTTTAAACGCTTCTTTTCCCTGATTCACCATCTCACGGCAAGCCACAATCTGCTTAATGGAATTCCGGTAGCTGCTCATTGCATTATCCACCTCTTGCACAGCCGTCAGCACCGTATTGTTGAACCGATTGATTGTCTCATCCAATTGAGCACGTTGCAGTTTCACCGCATTCAGGCGTTGCCCTCCGTTAAAAATAGTCCAACTTATAGAAGGAGCAATACTCCAAGTCATACTGCTTCTTTTTGTCAAGTCTTTCATATCATGCGAAGCATAACCCAAAGAACCGTTCAGAAAGAAAGAAGGTAACCAATCCGACTTGGATGCCCCAAGCAGTGCAGCCTGTGCATTCACTTGCCTTTCTGCCGCACGCACATCGGGACGCCGCAACAAGAGTTGTCCCGGTACTCCCACTTCCACCGGTTCTATATAGTCCGGCAACGGGCGACTGTTTTCCAAAGACGACGCCACATCCTGTGGATAAAGTCCCAACAACACAGCCAATGCATTGGTATATTGGATAATACCGGATTCGACAGAAGGAATGGAAGCCAATGTACTATAGTAAACAGATTTGGCCTGTGCGACATCCAGTTTCGACACCAAACCGGTATTATAACGCACTTCTGTAATTTCCACCACAGCCTTCTGCGACAAGGCGTTACGCTGCAATACGCCTAATTCCTGCTGTGCTTCCCTTAGATTAAAATAAGCAGATGCTACCTCTGCACAAAGAGAAACCATCGTAGCATTATATTCTTCACGACTGGCGGCAAAACTCTCTTTCTGAGCTTTCACCCTTTGACGAATAGCACCAAACACATCTGCCTGCCAACTCATCTTCACTCCGGCATCAAAATACCCCACACGCGACTGAGACTGTCCGGTTCCGGTATTCCCACTGGTTTGCTGCCTGCTCCACCCGGCATCGAGTGACAAGGAAGGATAATATCCGGCACGCATAATTCTCAGATTCGCCTTTGCCATGTCCATACGGTTCATAGCCATCAATGCCGAAGAATTCTGCTTCACCGCCACACGGATGAGTGAGTCAAGGGTAACATCTTCGAACACCTTCCACCAATGGTCATCCACCGGCAAAGCCTGTTGAAACATGGCATCCTCTGCCTGCCATCCGGCAGGCAGAGGATGAGACAAATATTTTTCCGCCTGTTGCCCCTTCACCCCCAGTGAAGAAAGAAACAACATAAAAAGAACAAAACGTATTCTCGCCATAATCTTATCACTTAATTTTCAAAACATAGTGATAAACAGCGTAGAATACGTTTTGTTTGAGAGGTAAGGCACTTTAACTGCCTCTATGTATAATGCTTATTTTCCAAACAGATTATTAATCACCGACAAAGAACCTGTCAACAATCCGCCTAATTCATCCTGGTTAAACATGACCACATAATTGGACGGAGCCAGCTGGAATTCGATTTGGTCAATGCCATTCTTACCTGTTTTCTTCAAGTCTTTTGCCTTGATATTGTAATATCCGAAACGACGGAATGTCTGATATACATCACCCCATTCGATATCAATGGATTGCAATACAGAAGCACCTCCCGAAACAGTAGGCAGTTCCAATACCTTTCCATTGCCCAGTGTCAGCAAACATTTGCTGTCATCCGGGATTTCCACTTCATGTCCTGAGCCGATGGTCACAGCCAAAGAGTAACGAATCGTACTTTTATACTGAAATCCCGCTAAAGCCACATACACATTCATTCCATTTGATACTCCCAAGTCCATACCTGAACAAACCACGGTACGTACTCCCGCATCATTGGTTTTATCATAAATCACATCCTGCGCCATAGCAGTGACACTAAGCATTGTCACTACAAATAAAAATAACAACTTTCTCATAATCCATTTATTTAATATTTCTTTTACTACTATAGTACATACCTATTTTCGTAATAACAAAATACGACTAAATAGGATGACAAAGCTAACAATTATTTTTCTAAATAAAATTTATTCCTTCCTATTTCGTTCATTCTCAAATAAATTCCTACCTTTAGGCAGTTGTACAACCATAAATAAAAATAGAACATGAAAAAGATGCTAATCACCCTGCTTCTGGCTATATCCACCGGCAGCCACGCAACCGTTCTGAAAAACGCTACAGACACATTCCCCCTTGTTTCCCTACAACAGAAAAAGGTAAACGATAACATAACACAAGACGGAAAATTACCCAAAGCCTCCGTCATCTTTTGGATAGATTTGGATAAAAGTAAATCCAACAGTGGCAAAACGATTCGCAATGTCAAAGCAAAGGTTTCTATAAATAAAGAAGGAAAAATAAAAGTACTGGAATACAACAAGAAACAGCCTTTACTCATTACCAACAAAATAGACAAATGTCTTAAAACCTTCCGTGTAAAACCGGAATGGATAGCAAGCGGAAGAGTGAAAGTGGGAGAAAATATTGTTTTTCTGCGCTTCTTGGACGAATACTAGCATGCAGACAAATTGCTCAAACTTCACAAAAATGTGCATATTTATCGGCATATCCTTTTGTCGCTTAAATAGTTTGCTTAAATTTGCCGCCAAAACAGAACATTACTAATACCAAATATATTAAAGTATATGAGTTTAAAAATTGTAGTACTGGCA
>ERZ835541.870-NODE-870-length-33693-cov-31.172632_pt1 | contig 33693 bp, 20 predicted proteins | sample MGYA00519945_ERZ835541 | MGnify/ENA primary metagenome ERZ835541 (study PRJEB31850, sample SAMEA3708780) | human gut metagenome | biome: human gut; feature: human-associated habitat; material: faeces | place: China | collected 2014 ...
CTGCCGCACCTCGCTCGCCGTATCGGCACTTAGAATTATGCGGTATTGCCTTTACTTTTGCCTCCCGGCAGGATATACTTAAAAGCAGAACAATACGGGCAGCCAGAAGGCCGGCCAAATATAAGGATGTGTTATCATGAACCTGAAAGGCAAAACCATTGTGCTGGGCATTACCGGCGGGATTGCTGCTTATAAAATGCCCAATGTGGCCCATGCCCTGGCCAAAGCCGGCGCCAATGTGCATGTGCTGATGACCAAAAACGCCACGGAGTTTATCACCCCGCTGGTGTTTGAAACCCTGACCAACAACCGCTGCATTGTGGATACCTTTGACCGCAACTTCCAGTATGATGTGGCCCATGTTTCGCTGGCCAACGCGGCGGATTTGATGCTGATCGCCCCGGCAACCGCAAATGTGATCGCCAAGCTGGCCCACGGCCTGGCGGATGACATGCTGACCACCGTTACCCTGGCGGCCCGCTGCCCCAAGCTGGTGGCCCCCGCCATGAACACCCATATGCTGGAAAACCCCATCACCCAGGATAACCTGAAAACGCTGGAACATTACGGTTTCACCGTCATTCCCTCCGGTTCCGGCCTGTTGGCCTGCGGCGATACGGGCTCCGGCCGCCTGCCCGATGAGGGCGTTCTGGTGGACTATGTGGCACGGGAGCTGGAACACGAAAAAGACATGCAGGGCATGAAAGTGGTGGTTTCCGCTGGCGGCACCCGCGAACCGATGGACCCGGTGCGCTACCTGACAAACCATTCCACCGGCAAAATGGGCTATGCCGTGGCCCGCGCCTGTATGCTGCGCGGCGCGGAGGTGACGTTGCTGACATCTTCCGACTTGCCGCCGGTTCCGTTTGTCAAAATGGTGCCTTTTGCCACCGCGGCAGAACTGTTTGAAGCTGTCAAGGCCAACGCCATGGATGCGGATGCCCTGGTGATGGCCGCCGCTGTGGCGGACTACCGCCCGGCCCAGGTGGCGCAGGATAAGATCAAAAAGCACGATGGTGAACTTTCAATTGAGCTGGAACGCACGGATGACATTCTGGGCTGGGTCGGCGAGCACAAGCCGGAGCAGTTGTTTGTCTGCGGCTTTTCGATGGAAACGAAAGATCTGATCGAAAATTCTACTGCCAAGCTGCACAAGAAAAACATGGATATGATTGTGGCCAACAATGTCAAGGTGCCCGGCGCCGGTTTTGGCGTGGATACCAACGTTGTAACCCTGATTACCGAAAGCATTTCCACCGCGCTGCCGCTGCAAAGCAAGGATGATGTTGCCATGCACATTGCGGACGTCATTGTGGAAACAAAGCGGAGAAAACAGAAAAAGTAAAGCTGCCCCCCCGCAAAAGAAACGAAGCAGCAAAAGAATAAGCTGATTTGGCACCCCTGCAGCCGCGCAGGGGTGCTTTTGCATGTGCACACAATTTTCACATCCTGGCAAAAAAACGACGCACAATTTTCACAAATAGGCAGTATACTTCTGGATAGTTCGGGGGTACGCCTGCCCTGCGGCGGGCGGCCCCCAAGAAAAGGGGAGTGCATCCATTGATCGAAGTCAAGCATTTGACCAAGCGTTACGGAAAACACACCGCGGTCGATGATATCAGCTTCACTGTGCAGGACGGCTGTATTTACGGCCTGCTGGGGCCCAACGGCGCCGGCAAATCCACCACAATGAACATGATCACCGGGTATCTTGCGCCCACGGGCGGCACCGTTGCCATTGACGGCCATGATGTTCAGGAAGAGCCCAAGGAGGCCAAAGCCTGCATCGGCTACCTGCCGGAAATTCCGCCGCTGTATACCGATATGACCGTGCAGGAATACCTGCTGTTTGTCAGCGAGCTGAAAGGCAAAAAGAAAAAAGCGGACCGCGTGCAGGATGTAGCGCAGGCCGTGCAGCGCGCTGGGCTGCAGGAGATGGAAAAGCGGCTGATCCGCAACCTTTCCAAAGGCTACCGCCAGCGCGTTGGCATTGCCGCTGCGCTGCTGGGCAGCCCCAAGGTGATCATTCTGGACGAACCCACCGTTGGCCTAGATCCCGCCCAGATGATCGAGATCCGCAACCTCATCCATGACCTGGGAGAGACCCACACCGTCATCCTTTCCAGCCATATCCTGAGCGAAGTGCAGACGATCTGTGACCGCGTGCTGATTATTGCGCACGGTAAAGTGGCCGCCCAGGGCACGCCGGAAGAGCTGGCCGCCCAGCTGGCTGCCCGCGGCATGATTGCCGCCACGGCACTTGGCACCAAAGAACAGATTCTGGCCGCTGCCGCCAAGGTGGAGGGCCTGACCGACCTGCGCGTGACCGCAGAAAAGGGCGATGAAGTCAGCTTTACCGCCACCAGCACCGCCGGTGCAGACCTGCGCGCGGCCCTGTCCAAGGCGTTGGCCGAAGCTGGCTGCCCGGTTGTGTCCCTGACAAGCGATACGATGAGTTTGGAGGATATCTTCCTACAGATCACCGAGACTGCACCGGAGGAAGCCCAGCCGGAAGAAACCGAAGAACCGGCTCCGGAAGCGGCTGCCGCACAGCCGGAACAGTCTGCTGTGCCTGCCGAACCGCAGGCCCCGGCGGATGATACTCCGGAACAACCGGAAGCCGAAAACGACCAAAAGGAGGAAGAGTGAGCCATGTTTGCCATTTTTAAGCGGGAACTGCGCAGCTATTTCACCAGCCTGGTCGGCTATGTTGTCATTGGTGTTATGCTGGCGTTTATCGGGTTATATTACTCCGCCAACTGCCTGGTGTATGGCACGTCGGATTTTTCAACCGTTTTGTATTCTACCACGCTGGTCATGCTATTTTTGCTGCCGGCGCTGACCATGCGCAGCTTTGCGGATGAACGCCGCAATAAAACCGACCAGCTGCTGCTCACCAGCCCGGTGGGTATCCCTTCTATCGTGATGGGTAAGTACTTTGCCCAGCTGGCGGTGTTTGCCGTGCCCATGGCGGCAGCGGCCATCATGCCGCTGGTGCTCACGGCCTTTGGCACCATCTCCCTTACCAGCGCTTACGCCACCTGGCTGGCGTACTTTTTGATGGGCGCTGCCTGCATTGCCATCGGCACCTTTGTCTCCGCCCTGACGGAAAACCAGATCATTGCGTACCTGGCTACTTTTGGTGCGCTGCTGATCTGCTACCTGATGAACGGCATCAAGAGCCTGTTCACCAGCGGCAACACGCTGGCATTCATCGTGTTCTGCGTGGTGCTGGCGGTTGTGGCTCTGCTGGTCGGTCTGGCCTGCAAAAATGTCACGGTGGGCAGCGCGGTGTTCTGCGGCGGTGCCGTGGTGCTGGTGCTGCTGTTTAAGCTGCGCCCGGCCTGGCTGCTGACCGGCTTTAACAGCGTGCTTGGCGCACTGGCACTGTTCCAGCCGTTTACGGATTTTGTGGGCGGCATGTTCAGCGTGACCGGCATTGTGTATTATCTATCGGTGGCGGGACTGTTCCTCTTCCTGACGGGTCAGGCACTGGAACGCCGCCGCTGGAATTAAAGAGGGGGGTCCGACGATGAACTTTAAGAAAAAGAACGCGGCCAATGCCCCTGCCCCTAACCAGGCACAGCAGGCAGCGCGCCGCCGCAGCCTGCGTAGCGGTGCTTACGCCAGCGTGCTGGCCGTTGTGGTGCTGGTGCTGGTAATTCTGCTCAACCTTGTGGTGGGCGCGGTGCCCACCAAGTTTACCCAGTTTGATATTTCCACCGGCAAAATGTTCACCCTGAGCGATACCACCAAAACCATGCTGCAGGAACTGAACACCGATGTGACCGCCTATTACCTGGCGGAAACCGGCAACGAGGATTCCAACATTACGCGAATTCTGGACCGCTATGCGGGCGAAAGCAGCCATTTTACCTGGCAGCAGCGCGACCCCGCGCTGTACCCCACCTTTGCACAGCAGTATGACGCGCAGAACGCAAGCTCCTCCAGCGTGATCCTTGTATGCGGGGATAACCACACTGTGGTGGACTACAATGATATGTACACGGCGGATTATTCCAGCTATTATACCACCGGCAGTTACACAATGAGCTTCTCCGCTGAGAACGCGCTGTCCTCCGGCATTGCCAAGGTCACGCGGGAGAACAGCTATGTGCTGTACCAGCTGACCGGCCACGGCGAAGCCAGCCTGGAAAGCGATTTTACCGAAACGCTGGATAATTCCGGCGTTACCGTGCAGGACCTGAACCTGCAGACCACCGGCACCGTGCCCAATGATGCTGCCGCCCTGCTGATCAACGATCCGAAGGCGGACCTTTCCACCCTGGATGCCGATGCCACTAAGACCTACCTGGAAAACGGCGGCAACCTGTTTGTGACCACTGATCTGACAGTGGATACCCCCAATTTGGATGCCTTGCTGGCAGAATACGGCATGACCCGCCAGGAAGGCCTTGTGATTGAAAATGACAGCAGCTATTACGCTTACCGCTACCCGCAGACCTACCTGCTGCCGAGCCTGAGCTCCAACGATATCACCGCGGGCATAACTGACGGTATGCATGTTTTTACCCCCGTGGCACAGGGCATTGTGAAAGGCGACAGCACCGATGACCTGACCCTGACCACCCTGCTGAGCACCAGCAGCACGGCATATTCCATGCAGGATTACGCCGAGGCTACCACCGCCGAGCAGGGGGCAAATGACCCCAACGGCCCCTTTAACATTGCCGTTGCCGCCAGCAACAGCACCACTGGTGCAAAGGTAGTGTGGGTGAACTGCGCTAATCTACTGAACAGCAAGGGGATAGAGTATGTCGCTAGGGAATATGCCTCGTTGTTGATTGGTGGCAACGCACAGCTACTAACAAGTACCGTGAACTGGATGACCGGCGAAGAAAACGGTGTGGTGATTGACAGCAAGAGTATGAGCGCCGAAACCTTGACGGTACCTGCCAAGGCCACCATGCTGCTTGGCCTGCTGTTTACCATCGTGGTGCCGCTGGCTTTTATCGTGGTCGGTATTGCCATCACTTTGGTGCGCCGCCGCCGTTGATATTTCCAGTGCCGCAGAAACCTTAGGAGATAACAGCCAATGAACACAAAGAAAATGTTGCCCCTTTTTGTGCTGGTTCCCGTGGTGGTTGTGCTGGGCGTTGCCCTTGGTGTGCTGAACCATGCAGACACCGAGGAAGAGGATACCAGCATTGCACTGTGCAGCCTGGATGCTGACAGCGTGACCGCGATTGCCTACAAAGACGCCAGCGATGGCGCAACGTTGGAATCCGCCCTGACCAAAACGGATGATACCTGGACACTGGATTCTGACCCCGCGCTGCCCCTTGACCAGAGTAAGGCCCAAGGCGTTGCCGACAGCATGACCGCTCTGACCGCGCTGCGCGAACTGAGCGATGACGCCGACGTTGCCAGCATGGGCTTTGATACCCCGACTTATGAGCTGAGCCTGAAAACGGCAGATACCGAATGGACGCTGACCGTTGGCAGCAAGAACTCCATCACAAACAACTGGTATGCCCGCCTAAGCGCAGACGGCCCGGTGTATACGCTGGACAGTTCGGCCCTGAGCGGCATCTGCAAAACCGCAAAGCAGCTGTATGCCGCCCAGAGCATTACGGACATAGATGTGGACGATGTGACCAAGATGGTGGTGCAGACCGCCAACGGCGGAACCCTGAGCTTTGCCCAGAACGACGGAACCTGGACGCTGACAGATGATGCGGAATATAACCTGGATCAGGATATCGTCAAAAAGATGGCGAGCACCATCTGCGATCTGAAAACCAAGTGGAGCGTGACCGAACCGCAGGGCGATGCCGTGTATGGTCTGGATACCCCCAATGCTATCGTTACCCTGATTGCATCGGATGGCACCAGCATCCAGTGCAGCTTTGGCGGCAACGACGCCGAGGACGATACCCTGTGCTACCTGCGCAGCTCCAGCGCAGCAGGCGTTGTGTATGAAGTGAGCACTGACGCCCTGAACGCCTTTGCCTATGACAAGGCAGCGCTGGAAGCCGAGGAGGAAGCCACCCCCGAAACCGCCGATGTTGCCGCCGAAGACCCGGTTGGCAATGACAATACCGTTGATGATGAATAATCGGTCCGGCAGCAAAGCCTGAACCAATGCAAAGCCCCCGGTACGGTGCCAAACCACTGTGCCGAGGGCTTTTTGCAGAGTAATGCAGGATTTTACCACTTGATTCCTGTAAATTCCGTTCCATTCTGCCGCGAGACATGGTATAATCAAAATACAATAAAACACGCCGCAAGGCCAGCATATGCAGCAGGGCGCGTTGTGCGGGGAAAATGGCATTTCCCTATAGTGACCGCAGGGGCGCACATTGTGCGCCCGTCAACTTAAGGCAAAGATATTTCCCTGTGAAAATATGGATAGGAAAAATGCCTTTTATGTAACAATTTGGATGACTTCTTCGTTTATCTTATTAGAGGATACACCCTAGGGCAATACCGCATAATTCTAAGTGCCGATACGGCGAGCGAGGTGCGGCAGTTGCTAAGCCAAAAGCGCAGATAATACTGGATGCTGCAAAGGTGAGCGCCGCCAGTGGCGGAAACAGCGAACCGAAGCAGGGGCAGCGGTCGCAGAGTGCGAGGGGCTTTTGCCCCCGAAGCACGATGCGGGTACCGCAACCCGACATTATCGAGCATTTTGGCAACGCAGATGCCGTGCCGCAGCCGCCGAAGCGGTGCTTAAGCCGCAAGGCGGGAATTGTGCGGTGTTGCCTTAGACAAACAGCAGGGGGCGGTAAGCATGAAAAAAAGATTCGCGGCATTTGTGCCAACCGTTTTGGCGGCAGTCTTGTGCGCCTGTTCTGCTGCCCCAAAAGATGTACTCCCCAATAAGGCGGCCCAGCCGACCGAAGCACCAACACAGCAAGCCCAAACCACGCAGGCAGCACCCACGGAACAGCCCACCCCGGAGCCGGACCTCGTGCAGCAGCTGATGGAGGAGATGACGCTGGAACAAAAGGTGGGGCAGCTCTTTCTTGTGCGACCCGATTCCCTGGACTTGAGCCAAACGCAGGACCAGATCAACGATGCCAAGGCGGACGGCGTGACCGAACTGACGGATGCCATGCGCCAGACTTTGGCGGAGTACCCGGTGGGCGGCGTGGTGATCTTTGGCAAAAATCTGGAAAGCCCGCAGCAGATCACCCAATTCCTGGACGATTTGCAGCAGGCGAGCGATATGCCGCTCTTTACTGCCATTGATGAGGAGGGCGGCCTGGTGGCGCGCCTTGCCAACAATGCCGCGTTTGACCTGCCCCAATACGAAAGCGCTGCGGCGGTGGGAACATCCGGTAACCCGGAAGATGCCCGCGCCATGGGCCGCACCATTGGCGGCTACTTAAAAGAATACGGCTTTAACCTGGATTTTGCCCCTGTGGCCGATGTGAACACCAACCCCGATAACCCGGTCATCGGTACCCGCGCGTTCAGCAGTGAACCGCAGACCGCCGCCGAACTTGTGGGCGGGGCGTGCGCCGGGTTTGCCGATGCGGGCATTGCCTGCACCCTCAAGCATTTCCCCGGCCATGGCGATACCAGCGAGGATACCCACGTTGGCACCGTAACGCTGAACAAAACGCTGGATGACCTGCGCAGCTGTGAGCTGGTGCCCTTTGCCCAAAATGTGAACAATGCTCCGCTGATTATGGCGGCCCACATTACCGTGCCGCAGGTAACAGGAGACGATACCCCGGCCTCCCTTTCCAGCGTCATGCTGACCGATCTTTTGCGCGGGGAGTTGGGCTATCAGGGCTTGATCGTGACGGATTCGCTGGCGATGCAGGCCATCACCGATGTGTATACCCCCGGTCAGGCGGCGGTCAAGGCGCTGCAGGCCGGTGCAGACCTGCTGCTGATGCCCAACGGCCTTGCCGATGCCTATACCGCCGTGCTGGAAGCTGTGCAGGATGGTACCATCCCCCAGCAGAGACTGGACGAAAGCGTGCAGCGCATGTTGCAGTGTAAATACCAATACGGCATCCTGACGCAGTAACGCGGTGCCGTTTATAAGGAGAATGAAAATGCCTAAGTATACAGTAGACGGTTCGTTTTTTGTGCAGCAGCTTTCTGGCATCCAGCGCTATGCGCGGGAAATACTCGCTGCCATGGACCCCATGCTGGAACCCGGCGAACTGGAAGTGGCGGTTCCGCCGGATTGTATCGTTCCCGAATACCGCAATATCAAGGTGGTCACCCTGCCGCAGTCCAGCGGCATTTTGGGCTGGCAGCGGGTGTATGGCCGATATCTGGCACAAAGCGGGCGCTGCTGGCTGGGCATGTGCAACGTTATTCCCATGTTCCACCGTGGGAACGAGGGCATTGCCGTGGTGCATGATGTGTGCTATAAAGCACGCCCGGATTTTTATACCGACCTGCGCGGCCGCACCAGCGCTGTCTGGCACTGCATGCAGTATGCGGCCATTGCCAAAAAGGCCAGAAAAATCGTGACGGTCTCGGAATTTTCCAAAAGCGAGATCGTGAAATATTACCATGTGAACCCCGAAAAGATCACCGTGGTGTATAACGCCTGGCAGCATATGCAGCGCGTGCGCCCTGACCCCATGCTGTTTGGTGAGTACAGCAAGTGGCCGCAGCTGAAAAAGGGCGAGTATTATTTCTCAATGTCCAACCTGCTTAAAAATAAGAACTTTCCCTGGGTGCTGCGCGCTGCGCAGAGCAAACCCCAGGTTATGTTTGCAATTGCGGGCGGTGGCAGCCTTGCCAAAGAGGCCGCTGCCCTGGGGTTGGACCACCTGAACAACGTGATGTACCTTGGCTATGTGACGGACGGCGAAGCCAAAAGCCTGATGGAAAACTGCAAGGCGTTTTTGTTCCCCACGCTGTATGAGGGGTTCGGCATCCCCCCGCTGGAAGCCATTGCCTGCGGTGCTCCACGCGTGATGGTGAGCAATACCCCCTGCATGCGGGAAATTTACGGCTCCCACGCTGATTACATTGACCTTTCCACCAACCACGGCAGTGTGGACCATGTAACCCCCGGCCGGGATGCCGCCGCCGTACTGCAAAAATACTCGTGGGAAGGCAGCGCCCGCCGCATGCTGGAGGTGCTGCGCGAGCCATGACCGTAACGATACCGGGTGATTTCGATCTGCAAAAAATAGCCGCCAGCGGCCAGGCGTTCCGCATTGCGCAAACGCCGCAGGGCTGGCGGTTTTTGGCCGGGGATAAGCTTTTGTACCTGCAGCCCGGCAGCGGCGATACGTATACAGCTAGCTGTACCCCGGAAGAATGGCAGGGCTTCTGGCACCGCTATTTTGATTTGAACCGCAATTATGCGGCCATCCGCGCCGCGGTGCCCAAACAGGATGCCTACCTTTGCGCAGCGGCCCGGGCCGGGGCGGGCATCCGCATTCTGCGCCAGGACGCCTGGGAGATGCTGGTTACCTTTATCATCAGCCAGCGCAAAAATATCCCGGCCATTCAGGCTTGCGTGGAAACGCTGTGTACCCGGTACGGTGCGCCGCTGCTGCAGCCGGGCGGGAATGTGCTGTATGCGTTCCCAACGGCGCAGGCGCTCGCCGCGGCAGGGGAGCAGGCATTGCGGGACTGCGCGCTGGGTTACCGCGCCCCGTATGTTCTGGCTGCCGCCCAGGCGGTTGCAGCGGGAGCGCTGGACCTTGCCGCGCTGGAAACCCTGCCCGATGCCCGGCTGCTGGAAGCTTTGATGCAGCAGCACGGCGTGGGCATCAAGGTGGCCAACTGCGTAGCCCTGTTTGCCTATGGCCGCATGGAGTGTGCCCCCGTGGATGTGTGGATCCAGCGTGTGATCGACCAGCATTACGCCGGGCAGAACCCATTCCCAGCCTATGGCAACGCCGGAATTTTGCAGCAGTGGATGTTCTATTTCGCCCGTTCCGAAAAGGAACGGGTGAAATAGAAAGAATAATGAAAAAAGAATAAAGAATAATGCAGGTGGACCGCAGTGCTGCGCACGGCTCAGAAATATTAGTGCTCTATATTTGACAGAACTCTAATATTTTTGGGCGTTGTGCCAGCAACGCGGTCCACCTGCATTTTTAATTATTCTTTATTACTTATTCATTTGGCAAATATTCATTTGCCTACCGCCCTGTCCATTCTCCGGTATTGCAGCGCTTCCATCAGCTCTGCGGCGCCGATCTGTTCCACACCGTTCATGTCGGCAATGGTGCGGGCAACGCGCAGGATGCGGTCATAGGCGCGGGCGCTGTAGCCCATGCGTTCAAACGCACCGCGTAGCAGCTTTTCGGCGGCGGGGGCAAGCGGGCAGTAGCGGCGCAGCATACCGCTGGGCAGCTGGGCGTTGCAGGTAAAGCCAAGACCTTGGTAGCGCTGGGCCTGCATGGCGCGTACCGCGGCCACCCGCGCACGGATATTGGTGCTCGGCTCGCCGCCGGTTTTGGCGGCAAGGGCGTCGTACTCCACGGGGCGGGCCTCTACATGCAGGTCAATGCGGTCCAGCAGCGGACCGGAAATCCGCTGCCGGTAGCGCTCAATCGCACTGGGCGTGCAGCTGCATTCCCGCACGCCGGAACCATAATACCCGCACTTGCAGGGGTTCATGGCGGCAACCAGCATAAAACGGCAGGGGTAGGTGGCGGTGCCGTGTACCCGGCTCACGGAGATGCACCCGTCCTCGATTGGCTGGCGCAGCACCTCCAGCGCTTCGCGGCTGAACTCTGGCAGCTCGTCCAAAAACAGTACGCCGTTGTGGGCCAGGCTGACCTCGCCGGGGCGGGGCACTGTGCCGCCGCCCGCAATGGCTGCGGCGCTGACACTGTGGTGGGGGCTGCGGAACGGTCGCTGCTGCAATAATCCGGTCCCGGCCTGCACCAGCCCGGCAACGGAATAAATCGCGGTGGTTTCCAGCGCTTCCTCATAACTGAGCGGCGGCAGGATGCCCGGCAGGCGCTTGGCCAGCATGCTTTTGCCGGTGCCCGGCGGGCCCACCATCAACAGGTTGTGCCCACCCGCAGCGGCAACTTCCAGCGCGCGGCGGGCCTCCGCCTGGCCGCGTACATCCGCAAAATCGGGGCCAAGCCACTGCCCGGCGGCATCGTATCCTGTGCGGCTGGCGGGGCTGAGCTTTGCCTGCCCCGCCAGGTGGCGGATCACATCCGCAGCGCTGCGGGCGGGGTAAACTGTCAGCTGCTCGGCCACGGCGGCTTCGGCGGCGTTTTCGGCAGGAACAAACAGCTCGGTCACGCCCGCCTTTTGGGCGGCAAGGGCCATGGGCAGGGCACCGGCAATGGGGCGCAGTGTGCCATCCAGCCCAAGCTCACCCAAAAATGCCTGGTGCGGCTCTGGCTGTGGGATGTACTGCTGCGCCGCCAAAATGCCGATGAACACCGGCAGGTCATACAAACTGCCGGTCTTGCGCACATCGGCGGGGGCCAGGTTGACGGTAACATGGCTGGCGGGCCAGGGGCAGTTCAGGTTTTTGATGGCGCTGCGCACCCGCTCACTGCTTTCCTTCACGGCGGAATCCGGCAGGCCCACCATGGCAAATTTGGGCAGACCGCCGCTGATGTGGGTTTCCACGGTAACGGGGTAGCCATCCAGCCCCGTTACCCCCAGGCTGACAACGTGTGCATACATGGCGCAGCCAACTCCTTTTTTCAACAAATTGCGTACTTTGATTATTTTCAGTATATCCTGTTCCGCCCGCGGCGGCAAGCATATTTTTTGTGCCCAAAATCTGCCTTGACGCTGTAGGGTAAAAAACAGGCAAAGCCCCGGCAAAAAGCCGGAAAGCCAGCTTTTTTTGATTGACAACGCAAACTAAAATTGATATATTTAATTTGAACAAGTAAATTTACCCAAAAATTTTACAGGGTAAGAAAGTGATGGTGTCCAAAATGTATAAAGAAATGTACAGCCGTTGGCTTGCTGCCAACCTGGATGACCCTGACCTGAAGCCGGAGCTGGAATCGATTCAGAACGATGACGCTGCCATTCAGGATCGTTTTGCCGTTGCCCTTAAGTTCGGCACTGCCGGTCTGCGCGGTGTGATCGGCGCCGGTACCAACCGCATGAACGTGTATGTTGTGCGCCAGGCTACCCAGGGCCTTGCCAACTGGGTCAAGACCCAGGGCGGCACCCAGACCGTTGCTATCAGCTATGACAGCCGCATCAAGAGCGATGTGTTTGCCAAGGCTGCTGCCGAAGTTCTGGCCGCCAACGGCGTAAAGGTGCGCATTTACAGCGCCCTGATGCCGGTTCCCGCACTGAGCTTTGCTACCCGGTATTATAACTGCAACGCCGGTATCATGGTAACGGCATCCCACAACCCGGCCAAGTACAACGGCTATAAGGCCTACGGCCCCGATGGCTGCCAGATGACCGATGAGGCCGCTGACATCGTGTACGCCGAAATCCAGAAGACCGACATCCTGACCGGCGCCAAAACCATGCCGTTTGCCGAGGGGCTGGAAAAGGGCATCATCGAATACGTTGGCGATGACTGCATCAACGCCCTGTACGAAGCAATCGAAGCCCGCTCCATCCGTCCCGGTATCTGCAAGACCGCCGGCCTGAAGCTGGTTTACAGCCCGCTGAACGGCTCCGGCCTGGTTCCGGTCACCCATGTTCTGCATGACATCGGCATTACCGATATCACCGTTGTGCCGGAACAGGAAAAGCCGGACGGCAATTTCCCCACCTGCCCGTACCCCAACCCCGAAATTTTCGAGGCTCTGCGCCTTGGCCTGGAACTGGCCGAAAAGTCTGGTGCAGACCTGATGCTGGCCACTGACCCCGATGCTGACCGCGTTGGCATTGCCGTTAAGTGCAAGGATGGCAGCTATGAGCTGCTTTCCGGCAACGAAGTCGGCGTTCTGCTGCTGGATTACATCTGCGCGGGCCGCATTGAGCAGGGGACTATGCCCAAAGACCCCGTCATGTGCAAGTCCATCGTGTCCACCCCGCTGGCGGACAAGGTGGCCGAGCATTACGGTGTTGAGTGCCGCAATGTGCTGACCGGCTTTAAATGGATCGGCGATCAGATCGCCAAGCTGGAAGCTGCTGGTCAGGTTGACCGCTTCATCTTTGGCTTTGAGGAAAGCTATGGCTACCTGGCTGGTCCTTACGTCCGCGATAAGGATGCCATCATCGGCTCTATGCTGATTTGCGAAATGGCTGCTTATTACCGCGCAAAGGGCAGTTCCATCAAGGAAGAGCTGGAGCGCATTTACGCCGAGTATGGCCGCTACCTGAACAAGGTTGACAGCTTTGAGTTCCCGGGTCTGTCCGGCATGGACAAGATGGCGGGCATTATGTCCGGCCTGCGCGAGAACCCGCCCAAGGACTTTGGCGGTGACGCCGTTGTAAAGGTTGTGGACTATAAAAAGCCTGAAGAGACCGGTCTGCCCGCCGCCAACGTGCTGATCTACACCCTGGCATCCGGCTGCACCGTTGTGGTGCGCCCCTCCGGCACCGAGCCGAAGATCAAGACCTACTTTACCACCAAGGGCAAAGACCTGGCCGAAGCCGAAGCCAAGAAAGAAGAACTGGCCGCTGCCGTTAAGCCGCTGCTGGCATAATGTGATTCCATAGGTGTGGCGCTTTTGGGCCGCCTGCTGTAATACGCAGACGGCCTTTTTTGTATGCAGCCCCCTAGCCGCCGCAGTGAGGGAATAACGCGCATTTTCAGGCTCCGCTTGGGGAATCACCCCTCAGTCACCTTCGGCGACAGCTCCCCTCGAAGGGGAGCCAAAGGCTTTGCGGAAAATTGTTGCGGCATCTGCTACAAGGCCCCGGAACGGTCAAGACCGTTCCCTACAGAGCATTTTATTGTGTGCGGTCAACCCACAAACACCCAGTAGGGCGGGGGTACCCGACTCCGCCGGAAACTTACCGGAGCAGATACAAAAAACGTGTGATGTACTTTGCCCCACAGTAGGAGACGGCGTCCTGGATGTCCCGGATGGGCATATAAATGATTGCACTTTTGCTGGCAATTTGCCGCCGCAAAAGATTGCCCGCACTACTTGACAAAACACAAAAACTCTGGTAAAATACTCTAGCAATCGTTCAGAGGGCTGCTCCACACGCACAGGATGGCGTCTGCTGGTAGCCGAAATTCGAAGATTGTGATGAGCACATATATCAAGTATGGCTCCCTTTAGTCATGATCGAGAAAGAGGTGAAATGAAAATGAAGCAGGGTATTCATCCCAACTATGTGGATTGCACCATTACCTGCGCATGCGGCAACGTGATCCATACCCGCGATACCAAGCCGGAGATCCGCGTTGAAGTTTGCAGCAAGTGCCATCCCTTCTACACCGGCAAGCAGAAGCTGGTTGACACCGGCGGACGTGTTGAGCGCTTTAAGCGCCGCTACGCCAACAAGGCTGGCAAGTAATTGCATTAAGGTTTTGTATACCGCAGATGGCAACATCTGCGGTATTTTTTTCAAATACATCATCTTGCATCTCAAAGGAGAACCCCTATGCCGGACTATCAAACGATCCGCGGTATTTCCACCTTTGAATATGAAGAAAAGCGCTCCCGCTTTATTGCTTCCGCTGCGTTTGCCGATACCGAGGAAGCTGCCCTTGCCCACCTGAACCGCATCAAAGCGGCCAACCGCACCGCGCGGCATAATGTGTATGCCTATGTTCTGCGCGAGGACGGCCGCACCCGCTACAGTGATGACGGCGAACCCGCCAAAACCGCCGGTACCCCCGTGCTGGAAGCCATCGGCCATGCGGGGCTTTCGGATGTGATCGTGGTGGTTACGCGGTACTTTGGCGGAGTTCTGCTGGGTACCGGCGGGCTGGTGCGGGCCTACACCGCGGCGGCATCCGGAGCCTTGCAGCAGGCGGAGATTGTCAGCATGCGGCTGGTGACGGATTGCGCCGTGACCGTGCCATACCCCAAGTTTGAACAGGCCCAGCGGATGATCGCAGCCGCCGGGACCAAACTGCAGGAACCGGAGTATGCCGACGCTGTGACCCTGCGCTGGCGCATGCCTGCCGGAACCGAAGAAGCCCTGTGCCATGACCTGAGCGAGCTGACCCGCGGCAGTGCCGAAGTGACGATCAGCAAACCACTTTACGCAGCTTTTTGATGCTGCGCAGTCATTTCTGGCAAGAAAGCAGAATTTCCCATGAAATTTTTACATTTCATACAAGTGTTTGGCGGCTTTTTATCGTATTTATAATATAGAGAGCCGTTTTTGGGCATGATATGCCCAACGGGGAACCGGATAGGGGAAAGGAGGCTGCGCCGTGACTGTGCGGGAAGAAACCCAGACAATTGAACGCCTGACCTTAAGCCCCTATGCCGCTTTAAGTGAGCAGAGCTTTGGCCGCCGCACCCCGGAACCGGAAGATGACCTGCGGACCTGCTACCAGCGTGACAGGGACAGAATTTTGCACTGTAAAAGTTTCCGGCGGTTGAAGCAGAAAACACAGGTGTTTCTTTCGCCGGAGGGCGACCACTACCGCACCCGGCTGACCCACACGCTGGAAGTCAGCCAGATTGCCCGAACCATTGCCCGCGCCCTGCGGCTGAATGAGGACCTGACCGAAGCCATTGCCCTGGGGCATGATCTTGGCCACACCCCATACGGCCACGCGGGGGAGCGCGCACTGAACCGGCTGTGCCCCGGCGGGTTTACCCACTACCGCCAAAGCCTGCGGGTGGTGGACTACCTGGAAAAGGACGGCAAGGGCCTGAACCTTTGCTGGGAGGTGCGCAACGGGATTATTACCCACACCAAAGGCGCCTGGGCCCGCACGATGGAAGGCTGTACCGTGCGCTATGCGGACCACATTGCCTTTTTGAACCATGATATTGAGGATGCCGTGGCCGCCGGTGTGCTGAACCCCACTGCCCTGCCGCGGGATGCCGTGCAGGTGCTGGGAGATACCAAATCCCGGCGCATCACCACAATGATCACCGACCTTGTGGCAAACAGCGCAAACTGCAAAAATGGGAAAATGCAGTTTTCCCCCGAAGTGGAGGAGGCATACGGTGTGCTGAAAGACTTTATGTACAGCACGGTGTATGTGGACAAGGATGCCAAGCGCGAAGAGAAAAAAGTGGACAAGATGATCGAAGCGCTGTATGAGCGCCTTTGCGCGGACCCCACGCTGATGCCTAATTTTTATATGCAGGTGGCATATCACCAGGGAATGGACCGTGCCGTGGCGGATTATATTTCCGGCATGAGCGATGAATTTGCTACCCGCCTGTTTGAGGAGCTGTTTGTGCCGCAAAAGTGGCAGGTGCTATAAAATTGGCAGTATGTTAGAGCACTGCCGCCCGCCCCGAAGGGGCGCACATTGTGCGCCCGCTAGCCTATAAATTATTACGATATATACGCGAAAGGAGGCCCGGAGCCCCATTGATCCCACAGGAATACATACAGGAAGTGGTTGCACGCAATGATATTACCGAAGTAATCGGCCAATATGTGCAGCTGCGTCATCGCGGGCGGACCTATACCGGGCTGTGCCCTTTCCATAACGAGAAAACCCCTTCGTTTACCGTCTACCCGGATACCCAAAGTTTTTACTGCTTTGGCTGCGGTGCGGCGGGGGATGTGATTAACTTTGTGCGCAAAATTTCTAACCTGGGCTATGTGGAAGCTGTTAAACAGCTGGCGGGCCGCGCCGGGATGCCCATGCCGGAGGAGGACGACCAGGAAAGCCGTTCCCGCTCCCGCCTGTTGGAGATCAACCGCAACGCCGCGCGCTATTTTTATGACCAGCTCAACGCCCCAACGCCGGAAGCTGCCATGGCCCGCCGCTACTGGCGCGAAAAACGCGGCCTTTCGGATGCGGCCATTCGCCGGTTTGGCCTGGGCTATGCACCGGAAGATTTTGTCGGCCTTCTGCACTACCTGCGCCACCGCGGCTTTACCGAGCCGGAATTGGAATCCTCCGGCCTTGTCAAGCGTAGCGCCAAGGGCAATCTGTATGATATCTTCCGCCACCGCGTGATGGTGCCCATCATTGATGTGCGGGGCAATATCATTGCGTTCGGCGGGCGCGTGATGGATGATTCCAAGCCGAAATACATCAACTCGCCCGAAACGATGGTCTACCACAAATCCCGCACGCTGTTTGCGCTGAATGTGGCAAAAAAATCAACGTCCAAGCGGTATATCCTCTGCGAAGGGTATATGGACGTCATCTCGATGCACGAAGCCGGGTTTGATACCGCTGTCTGTGCCTGCGGCACGGCTTTGACGCCGGAGCAGGTCAAGCTGCTGACGGAATACGCCGACGAAGTGGTGCTGAGCTATGACTCGGACGAAGCAGGCCAGAAGGCAACGGAGCGCAGTTTGGCGCTGTTTTCCGGTACCAATTTGCAGGTGCGGGTGCTGAACATCCCCGGTGCCAAGGACCCGGATGAATTTATCCGCACCTATGGCCGCGACCGGTTTGAAGCCGTGCTGGAAGGCACCGCAACCCCGCTGGAGTTCAAGCTGGCTAAGGCAGTGAAAAAATATGACCTGCGCAACGATGCTCAGCGCCTGCAATATGTGGATGAAGCCATCGGCATTCTGGCAGGCAGCGCGGTCAGCCCCACGGCGCGGGATGTGTATGCCGGGCGCATTGCGGAGCAGACCGGCATTGATAAAAAGGCTGTGTTGGTCCAGTTGGAAAGCGCCGTGCGCGGGGCCGGGCGCAGGGCGCGCCGCAAAGAGCAGAACGAACTTTCCCGCCAGGGGATTGCGGCGGATATCCGCGTGCCCTATGACCGCGGGGGCGAAGCTGCCCTGGGGGCCGCAAGCGCCGCCCGCCAGCTTGTGGCGGCTATGCTGCAGGATGCCGGCGCCATCCCCTACATCCGGGAGCGGCTGAACCTTGGCATGGTGGTGCTGCCGGAAATGCAGCAGGCAATCAAGGCGATTTACGACTGCGCCGCCCGCGGCCAGCCCGCCAATGCCACGACCCTTTCCCCCTTGTTGGAGGAAAAAGCCTACAGCCAGGTGATGCTGGCCCAGGCCCAAAACGCCGATACCCGCCTGACCCGCCGGGATATTGATATGCTGCTGGATCGTTTGCAGACCGCAAACCCCGAAAGCGCCCAGGTGGCAGGCACCACAGACGATGAATTCCGGCAGAAATTTGCCGCCCTTGCCCGCAAAAAAGTGGGCGAACGCCCGCCGGAAGAATAATTTCCACCCGGCCAAAACCATGTTGTTTTATCCCGTTCCAGTAAGATGGGCAGAATAAAAACCAAAGGAGAAACTACTTATGGCAGAAAAGAAAGATTCGATTCGCAACCTGATTGAACAGGGCCGCCGTGCAGGCAAATTGACCAGCACCGAAATCAGTGACGCTATGGAAGAAAGTAGCCGTGTTATTGACGCGGAGCAGATGGAAAAGCTGTATGAAGAGCTGGAAAGCAACGGCATTGAAGTGGTGGATGATGACGCCACTGATATGTCCGCTGTGGCCGATATGGGCGAGGAGGGGATGGATGACTTTGAGGATACCGTTACCTCGGACGGCATTACCATCGATGACCCCGTTAAGGTTTACCTGAAAGAGATCGGCCGCGTGCCCCTGCTGACCCCCGATGAGGAAGTGCAGCTGGCCCTGGATATCCAGAAAGGCGGCAAGGACGGCGAACGCGCCAAGCAGCGCCTGAGCGAAGCCAACCTGCGTCTGGTAGTTTCCATTGCAAAACGCTATGTGGGCCGCGGCATGCAGTTCCTGGACCTGATCCAGGAAGGTAACCTGGGTCTGATCAAAGCGGTTGAAAAGTTTGACCATACCAAGGGCTTCAAGTTCTCCACCTATGCAACGTGGTGGATCCGCCAGGCCATCACCCGCGCCATTGCGGATCAGGCCCGCACCATCCGTATCCCTGTGCATATGGTGGAAACCATCAACAAGGTCAAAAAGGTTTCCAGCCAACTGCTGCACGAAAACGGCCATGAGCCCAGCGCCGAAGAAATTGCCGAGCGCCTGGATATGCCGGTGGACAAAGTGCGCGAGATTATGCGCGTGGCACAGGAACCCGTCAGCCTCGAAACCCCCATCGGTGAGGAGGAAGATAGCCACTTGGGCGACTTTATCCCCGATGAGGAAGCCCCCGTTCCCGCCGAAGCCGCCAGCCAGACCCTGTTGAAAGAGCAGCTGGCCGATGTGCTGAAAACCCTGACTCCGCGTGAAGAAAAGGTCCTGCGCCTGCGCTTTGGCCTGGAAGATGGCCGCCCCCGCACGCTGGAAGAGGTGGGCAAGGAGTTCAACGTTACCCGTGAACGTATCCGCCAGATCGAAGCAAAAGCCCTGCGCAAGCTGCGTCACCCCAGCCGCAGCAAAAAGCTGCGCGACTTCCTGGATTGATGCTGTGATTCTTATATAGAATAGAAATAGCAAATTAAAATCATCTGCACCCGTACTGCTGTTTGCCCGGCGGTGCGGGTGTATTTTTGTGTGCAGCAGGCATAAATGACAAAGCCACAGCATACGATTACCCTGATGATATAGGGGAGGGGATAACGATGTGTGGAATTGCCGGACAGATCAGCGCGGACCCAAATAAGATTGCAGCCAACTACCCAGCTTACTGCCGAATGCAGAAAAGCCTTGCACGCCGCGGGCCGGACCAGCGGGGAATATACCTGCACGGCCATGCGGCGCTGATCCATGCGCGGCTGGCTGTGGTGGATCTGGAAAACGGCTGCCAGCCCATGGTGCTGGATCAGGGCGGGGAGAAATACATTCTGGTGTACAACGGCGAGCTGTACAACACGCCGGAGCTGCACGCCCAGCTTGCGGCTCTGGGCCATCGCTTTGTAAGCCATTCCGATACTGAGGTTTTGTTACATGCTTTTGCCCAGTGGGGGCCGGACTGTCTGGAAAAGCTGAACGGTATTTTTGCATTTGCTGTGTGGCAGCAGCGGGCGCAAAAGCTCTTTCTGGCGCGGGACCGCGTCGGGGTCAAGCCGCTGTTCTATGCCCTGCGCGGGGACAGCCTGATCTTTGCTTCCGAGCTGAAAACGCTGCTCTGCCACCCGGAGATCCCGCCGCAGGTTGATGCCCATGGGCTGGCCGATGTGCTGCTGCTCGGCCCCGGCCGCACGCCGGGGTGCGGGGTGTTCCGCAATGTGCAGGAATTGAAGCCCGGCTGCTGCGCAGAATACACTGTGCCACAGGTTGGTGCGCCGCGCCTCACCGTGCGCCGCTACTGGCAGCTGACCGACCACGAACACCCCGATGATTTTACCCACACCGCAGCCAAAGTGCGGGACCTGGTGATGGATGCCGTCATGCGGCAGCTGGTATCGGATGTGCCGGTGGCAACCTTCCTTTCCGGCGGGCTGGATTCCAGCCTGATTTCGGCAATCGCGGATTCCCGCTTTACGGCGCGGGGCAAAACGCTGCAGACTTTCTCGGTCGGTTATCAGGATAACAAAAAGTACTTCCACGCCACCCATTTCCAGCCCAGCCCGGATGCGCCGTATATCCGCACCATGAACCAGTTCTTGAACGCGCAGCATACCTGGGTAACGCTGGACAGCGAAGCACTGGCCGCCGCCCTGCTGGAAGCGGTGGACGCCCGCGACCTGCCCGGTATGGCGGATGTGGACTCCTCGCTGCTGCTGTTCTGCCGTGAGATCCGTAAAACAGCCACCGTGGCACTTTCCGGCGAGTGCGCGGACGAGATATTTGGCGGTTACCCCTGGTACAGGGATAAGACCGTGCGGGAGCGGTATGGCTTTCCTTGGGCGCAGAGCACGGCATACAGGGTCAGCTTTTTTAAGCCGGAGGTGTTCGGCGGCATTGACCCGGCGGCGTATATTGATGAAGGCTACCGCGCCACGCTGGAGCAAACTTCCATCCGCCCCGGTCTGGATCCCCTGGAACAACGGATGCGCCAGATGTTTGCCCTGAACTTTAACTGGTTTATGCAGACCCTTTTGGACCGCAAGGACCGAATGAGTATGTACAGCGGGCTGGAAGTGCGCGTGCCGTTCTGCGATTACCGCATTGCGGAATACCTGTACAGCGTGCCGTGGGAATATAAGGATTACGAGGGCCACGAAAAAGGCCTGCTGCGCCAGGCGATGCAGGGCGTGCTGCCCACGGAAGTGTTGTGGCGAAAAAAGAGCCCCTACCCTAAAACATGGAACCCGGCGTATTTGAACGCTGTCAGCGCCATGCTGCGCAGTGCGATGCAGGACCCGGATGCCCCGCTGCTGCGTATTGCCAAGAGGGCAGCGCTGGAACAGCTGTTGACCGCTGCCGAGACTGCGACCCCCTGGTATGGCCAGCTGATGACCACCCCGCAGACCATTGCCTGGTTTGTGCAGCTGAATTACTGGCTGCAAAAATACCGGGTGGAGCTGGTGTAAATGCCCGTGTGGCGGGCCCGGCATCAAACGCATAACACCAAAAACAGACGAGTGCCCACCCTGCACACGGATAACGGCGGGAAGGGCACTTTTTGTTTGCAAAGCGTAAAAACCGGGAAAATGCAGAAAAAACGCAGGCTGCAACCCATACAAAAAACACACAAGGTAATTGGGCATTGTGCCAATTAGCGGCATTTCAAGGATTTGTCAAGTGGCAGAAGAAATGAAAAAATAGCACTTTGCCAAAAGAAATGTGACACGTAGCCGGGCGTTCAATTGCCTGATAAAAAAACACGTAAAATGCCAAAAGAGCCCTTGACAATCAGCTTTTTGGCTGGTATACTGGCATAGTATCACAAAATGGAATAGAGCGCCCTAAAGGAATTTTGATTTTTTCGCGTTTTTTCAAACTTTGTTAAAAACGACGAATGTTCCAAGAAAATCATTGCTTCGGCGGAGCGCTTTTGCCAAAAACAAATCTGAACGGAATAGGAGTGGTCGCATTTTATGGTAAAGGTCAAGCCCGTACAAAACGGTCGAACCTCCAGAATGAGCTTTTCCCGCATCAACGAAGTGATTGGCATGCCCAACCTCATCGAGATCCAGAAAAACTCTTATAACTGGTTCCTGGACGAGGGCCTGCGCGAAGTGTTCCACGACATTGACGCGATCGAGGATTACACCGGGAATCTCTCGCTGGAATTTGTCGATTACCGTCTGGACAAGCACCCCAAATATACCATTAAAGAATGTAAAGAGCGTGACGCAACGTATGCTGCGCCGCTTTATGTCACTGCGCGCCTGTTGAACAAAAGCACCGGCGAAGTGAAGGAACAGGAAATTTTCATGGGCGATTTCCCGCTCATGACGGATTCCGGCACTTTCATCTCCAACGGTGCAGAACGTGTTATCGTCAGCCAGCTGGTTCGTTCGCCTGGCGTGTTCTATGCTTCCAGCAAGGACCGTACCGGCAAGGACCTTTTCACCGCAACCATGAACCCCAACCGCGGCGCATGGCTGGAATACGAAACCGATTCTTCCGATGTATATTATGTGCGCATTGATAAAAACCGCAAGCTGCCGGTTACTACCTTCCTGCGCGCACTGGGGCTTGGCACCGATGAGCAGATCCGCCAGTACTTCGGCGATTCTGAACCCAAAATCAACGCCACCCTGGAAAAGGATATCACCCATTCCACAGAGGAAGCCCTGCTGGAGTGCTACCGCAAGCTGCGCCCCGGCGAGCCGCCGACGGTGGAAAGCTCCCGCAGCCACATCAACCTGCTGTTCTTTGATCCGCGCCGTTACGACCTGGCTCGTTTTGGCCGCTTCAAGATGAACAACAAGCTGTGCCTGTTCCGCCGTATTGCGGGCTATAAGACTGCCGAGGACATCATTGCCCCGCTGACCGGCGAACTGCTGGCCGCCAAGGGCGAGCGCATCAGCCACGAAAAGGCTGTTGAAATTGATAACGCCGGTGTTTCCCGCGTTACTGTTATCGTGGAGCGCAAGGGCCAGGATCCGGTCAATGTGATCGTGTTCTCCAACGGCTGTGTCGATGCCCAGAGTTTCTTCAGCTTTGACGTGAAGGAATGCGGCATCAACGAGCGCGCTTCCTTCGCCGAAATCCGTAAGATTCTGGATGCTACTTCCGATCCGGAAGAGCAGAAAGAACTGCTGACCAAGAATCATGATAAGCTCATCAGCCGCACCGTTACCGTTGACGATATCTTTGCTTCCGTCAACTACCTGCTGGGCCTTGACCATGGCATCGGCGTGACCGATGAAATCGACCACTTGGGCAACCGCCGCGTGCGCAGCGTTGGCGAATTGCTGCAGAATCAGTTCCGCATCGGCTTTGCCCGTATGGAGCGCGTTGTGCGCGAGCGCATGACCCTGCAGAACCAGGAATCCGGCGAGATCACCCCGCAGAGCCTGGTCAACATCCGCCCGGTCGTGGCTGCCATCCGTGAGTTCATCGGTTCCAGCCCACTGTCTCAGTTCATGGACCAGAACAACCCGCTGTCTGAGCTGACTCATAAGCGCCGTCTGTCCGCTTTGGGCCCCGGTGGTCTGTCCCGTGACCGCGCAGGCTTCGAAGTCCGCGACGTTCATTATACCCACTATGGCCGTCTGTGCCCGATTGAGACGCCCGAAGGTTCCAACATCGGTCTGATCTCCTATCTGGCATCTTTCGCCAAGATCAACAAGTACGGCTTCATTGAGGCACCTTACCGCCGCGTGAATAAAGAAACCGGCGTTGTTACCGATGAAGTTGTTTATATGCCCGCCGACGTTGAAGATGAATACATCGTGGCACAGGCCAACGAACCGCTGGACGAGAACAACCGCTTTGTCCGTCCCCGCGTTTCCGGCCGTCATCGCAACGACATTCAGGAATTTGCCCGTGAACAGGTCGATTTCATGGATGTCTCTCCGCGAATGATGGTTTCTGTGGCTACCGCCTGCATTCCCTTCCTGGAAAACGATGACTGTAACCGTGCTCTGATGGGCTCCAACATGCAGCGTCAGGCTGTGCCTCTGATGGTTACCCAGCGCTCTCTGGTTGCTACCGGCATGGAATACAAGGCTGCTACTGACTCCGGTGTCTGCGTGCTGGCTGCCCATGACGGCACCGTTGAAAGCGTTGACGCAGATAAGGTCGTTGTCCGTCTGGAAGATGGCTCCGCCGATACCTATGAACTGATTAAGTTTATGCGCTCCAACCAGGGAACCTGCGTCAACCAGCGCCCCGCCGTCTATGTGGGCGATGTTGTCAAGAAGGGCGACGTTCTGGCTGACGGCCCCGCCACCAAGGACGGCGAGATCTCTCTGGGCAAGAACGCTCTGATCGGCTTCATGACCTGGGAAGGCTACAACTATGAGGACGCTGTTCTGCTGAACGAAAAGCTGGTCCGCGAGGATATCTACACCTCTATCCACATTGAGGAGTACGAGAGCGAAGCCCGCGATACCAAGCTGGGACCTGAAGAGGTGACCCGTGATATCCCCAACGTCGGCGATGATTCTCTGAAGGATCTGGACGACCGCGGCATTATCCGCATCGGCGCCGAAGTCAAGACCGGCGATATTCTGGTTGGTAAGGTTACCCCGAAGGGTGAAACCGAACTGACCGCCGAAGAGCGCCTGCTGCGCGCCATCTTTGGCGAAAAGGCACGGGAAGTACGTGATACCTCCCTGCGCGTTCCCCACGGTGCTTACGGCATTGTTGTGGATGTTAAGGTCTTTACCCCCGAAAACTCTGACGAGCTGCAGCCCGGCGTGCGCACCTGCGTGCGCGTCTATATCGCCCAGAAGCGTAAGATCAGCGTTGGCGATAAGATGGCAGGCCGTCACGGCAACAAGGGCGTTGTTTCCCGCATTCTGCCGCAGGAGGACATGCCGTTCCTGCCTGACGGTACCCCGCTGGATATCGTGCTGAACCCCCTGGGCGTTCCTTCCCGTATGAACATCGGTCAGGTGCTGGAAGTCAACCTTGGCTATGTTGCCAAGGCCCTTGGCTGGCATGTGCAGACCCCTGTGTTCGATGGCGCGCACGAATCTGATATCCGTGACTGCCTGGCCGAAGCCCGCGATAAGTGGCATGGCGACCATGCACCGGAATATCCCACCAAGCTGCCCCGCCTGATGGGCGATAAGGGCCACATCATCGATTTCAGCAAGATCGACCTGACCGATGACGGCAAGACCACCGTTTACGATGGCCGTACCGGCGAAAAATTCCCCTCCAAGGTTACTGTCGGTTATATGTACTACCTCAAGCTGCATCACCTGGTTGATGATAAGATCCATGCCCGTTCCACCGGCCCGTACTCTCTGGTTACCCAGCAGCCTTTGGGCGGCAAGGCCCAGTTCGGCGGCCAGCGTTTCGGCGAAATGGAAGTTTGGGCTCTGGAAGCTTATGGCGCGGCTTACACCCTGCAGGAAATCCTGACTGTCAAGTCTGACGACGTTGTGGGCCGTGTCAAGACCTACGAAGCAATCGTCAAGGGCGAAGATGTGCCGAATCCGGGCATCCCCGAAAGCTTCCGCGTTATGCTGAAAGAACTGCAGAGCCTTGGCCTGGATATTGTTGTTCAGGATAAGGAAGGCAACGCTGTTGATATGCGTCAGGAATATGACGATGACGATGCCAACTTTGACAACAGCGATATCGGTGATAACGTTCTGCTGGAAAGCGAGCTGCAGGATGATTACAGTGTCAAGGATGCCGATGAAGGCTTTGACGACGACCTGGGCGATGAGGAGCCGGATGAAGCTTCTCTGGCACAGATCGAAGCCGACAATGGCGACGACCTGTTCGACGGTGAATGATCGGAATGCTGTTTACGTCACGATTAAATGAGAGGGTTCGCTGAATGGAAAATAAAGAGTTCGATTCTATCAAGATCGGCCTTGCTTCTCCCGACCAGATCCGTGCCTGGAGCTATGGCGAGGTCAAGAAACCTGAAACCATCAACTACCGCACCCTGAAGCCGGAGCGCGACGGCCTGTTCTGCGAGCGCATTTTTGGACCTACCAAGGACTGGGAATGCCACTGCGGCAAGTATAAGCGCATCCGCTATAAGGGCAAGATCTGCGATAAGTGCGGTGTCGAAGTTACCCGCGCTAAGGTCCGCCGCGAGCGCATGGGCCACATTGAGCTGGCTGCACCTGTTTCGCACATCTGGTATTTCAAGGGCATTCCCAGCCGCATTGGCTTGATGCTGGACATCGGCCCCCGCCAGCTGGACAAGGTGCTCTACTTTGCAAACTATATCGTTACCGATCCCGGCTTTACTCCGCTGGAGAAAAAGCAGCTCCTGACCGAACGCGAGTACAAGGAGATGCGGGAAAAGTACGAGGATACCTTTGAAGCCGGCATGGGCGCCGAAGCTGTCCAGAAGCTGCTGGCTGAGATCGACCTGGAAGCTCTGTCCGCAGAGCTGCATGAGGAACTGGAAAAGGCTACCGGCCAGAAGCGCGTCCGCCTGTTGAAACGCCTGGAGTGCGTTGATGCATTCCGCCTGTCCGGCCAGCGCCCGGAGTGGATGATCCTGAACGTTGTTCCGGTCATTCCGCCGGATATCCGCCCCATGGTCCAGCTGGATGGCGGCCGCTTTGCGACTTCCGACCTGAACGATCTGTACCGTCGCGTGATCAACCGCAACAACCGTCTGAAGCGCCTGCTGGAGCTGGGCGCTCCCGACATCATCGTGCGCAACGAAAAGCGTATGCTGCAGGAAGCAGTTGACGCCCTGATCGATAACGGCCGCCGCGGCCGCCCGGTCACTGGCCCCAACAACCGCGCCCTCAAGAGCCTTTCCGATATGCTGAAGGGCAAGCAGGGCCGCTTCCGCCAGAACCTGCTGGGCAAACGTGTTGACTACTCTGGCCGTTCCGTTATCGTTGTCGGCCCTGAGCTGAAGATGTACCAGTGCGGTCTGCCCAAAGAGATGGCTCTGGAGCTGTTCAAGCCCTTCGTTATGAAGGACCTGGTCCAGAAGGGCATTGCCTCCAACATCAAGGCTGCCCGCAAAAAGGTCGAGCGTGCTTCCACCGAGGTGTGGGACTCTCTCGAAACCGTCATCAAGGGTCATCCCGTTCTGCTGAACCGTGCACCTACCCTGCACCGCCTGGGCATTCAGGCATTTGAGCCCGTTCTGGTCGAAGGCCACGCCATCAAGCTGCACCCGCTGGTCTGCACCCCCTTCAACGCTGACTTCGACGGCGACCAGATGGCTGTCCATCTGCCGCTGTCCACCGAAGCACAGCGCGAAGCCAAGATGCTGATGCTGGCTTCCGGCAACCTGCTGAAGCCGTCTGACGGCGAACCCGTCACCGTGCCCACGCAGGATATGATCCTGGGCTCTTACTACCTGACCATGGTCAACCCCGAAGACCCCGGCCACGACAAGGTGTTCCGCGATGAGGACGAAGCCCTGATGGCTTACGCCGAGCATATCGTCACCCTGCAGGCTCCCGTTAAGGTGCGCCGCACCATGGACTTTGGCAACGGCCCCGAAACCGCCCTTGTCACCACCACTGTCGGCAAGATCATCTTCAACACCCCCATCCCGCAGGATCTGGGCTATGTGGATCGCACCGACCCCGAACATAAGTTCGATTACGAAGTCGATTTCCAGGTCACCAAGAAGAAGCTGCCCGACATCATCAGCCGCTGCCTGACAAAGCATGGCACCAAGCGCTGCGCTATCATGCTGGACCACATCAAGGCACAGGGCTATAAGTATTCCACCCTTTCCGCCATCACCGTTGCCGTGCCTGACGCTATCATCCCCGAAGAGAAGCCGGAGATCCTGGCTGCGGCTGACAAGAAGGTTGAAAAGGTCATGAAGAACTTCAACCGTGGTCTTATCTCTGATGAAGAGCGCTATAAGAACACCGTTGAGATCTGGCAGGCAGCTACCGAGGAAGTTTCCAACGCTCTGTCTACCAACCTGAAGACCAACCACCAGCGCAACCCCATCTATATGATGTCCGACTCTGGTGCTCGTGGTTCTATGGACCAGATCAAGCAGCTGGCCGGCATGCGCGGCCTGCTGGCTAACACCGCAGGTAAAACCCTGGAAATGCCTATCCGTGCAAACTACCGCGAAGGCCTGAACATCTTGGAGTACTTCATCTCTTCTCGAGGCGCTCGTAAAGGTTTGACCGATACCGCACTGCGTACTGCTGACTCTGGCTACCTGACCCGCCGTCTGGTTGACGTTTCTCAGGAAGTCATCATCCGCGAGGAAGACTGCCACGCTACCGAGGGTATCCTCGTCAGCGAGATCAGCGAAGGCAACGCTACCATCGAAAGCTTCTCCGAGCGTCTGATTGGCCGTTATGCTCTGCATGACGTGAAGGATCCCAAGACCGGCGAACTCATTGTGTCCAAGGACAAGATGATGGATATGTTCGACGCTGAAAAGATCAAAGCTGCCGGTATTACCGAGCTGGAGATCCGCAGCGTGATGACCTGCCGTGCTCACGTTGGCGTCTGTGCCCGCTGCTACGGCTCCAACATGTCCAACGGCCAGTGCGTTAAGGTTGGTGAATCTGTCGGTATCATTGCGGCACAGTCCATCGGCGAACCCGGTACTCAGCTGACCATGCGTACCTTCCATACTGGCGGTATCGCATCTGCTGAAGATATTACTCAGGGTCTTCCGCGTGTTGAAGAACTGTTCGAGAGCCGCCGCCCGAAGGCAATGGCTATCATGTCCGAGATCGCCGGTACCGTCCATATTGACGATACCAAGAAGAGCCGCCACGTTGAAGTGACCGGTGTTGACGATAACGGCGCACCGGTTACCAAGAGCTACCTGATCCCGTTCGGCCACCGCCTGAAGGTGATGGAGGGCGATGTGCTCGTCAAGGGCGCACTGTTGACCGAAGGCCATGCTTATCCGCAGGATATCCTGGCTGTCAAGGGCCGCATTGCTACCCAGAACTACCTGATCAGCGAAGTCCAGAAGGTTTACCGTCTGCAGGGCGTTGAAATCAACGATAAGCATATCGAAGTTATCGTCCGCCAGATGATGCGTAAGGTTCGCATTGACGATGCAGGTTCCAGCGAGTTCATCATGGGCAGCGTTGTCAACCGCCGCGATGTGATGATCGAGAACGAGAAGATTCAGGAACGCATTGATGCAGGCGAAACCGACCTGAAGCTGGTCCAGGCCAGTCAGATCCTGCTTGGTATCACCAAGTCCAGCCTGGCAACCGACAGCTTCCTGTCCGCTGCATCCTTCCAGGAAACCACCCGCGTTCTGACCGAAGCCGCCATCAAGGGCAAGGTTGACCCGCTGGCCGGTCTGAAGGAGAACGTCATCATCGGTAAGCTGATCCCCGCCGGAACCGGTTTGCCGGAGGTTGAAGAAGAGCTGGCTCGCGCCGAGGAAATCCGCGATGCCGAAGGCAGCGCTTACGACCACGCTGAAAAGTAAGACTTTTCTTATCTGATAAGCTTAGCCTGACAATAAAACATAACATCCCCCACAGCATTCTCCGCACGGGCAACTGCGAACGGAAAGGGTACTGTGGGGGATTTTTTATGCTGCTTTGCGGGGAATGAAACTGCTTATTGCGGAAAAGTGGCAGAAAAGTGATACAAAGTTGCTTGAAAATAGTAGTACAGCTGTGCTATGCTGGCCCCAAAGAAAGGGGGATAGCGCCATGACATTGGGAGAGAAAATTGCATCCGCCCGGAAAGAAAAAGGCATGACCCAAGAAATGCTGGCAGAGCAGCTGGGGGTAACACGGCAGGCTGTGGCAAGGTGGGAAACAGGGAAAGCTCTGCCCGGCACAGCCAACCTGTTTATGCTCCGAGAACTGTTGGGTATCCCGCCGGAAGAGGCTGCTTTGGAAGAAAAGACAGAAACAAGAGAACCAGATGTACAGGAAAAGGCAGAAACGGCCGGAAGCCTGACAGCAAAACAAACGTGGGTACTGATTGCGGTAATGGCAATTTTGCTATGGCTTGCTCTGCAATTTGTTGGGCTTGGCGCGGCGATTGGATTGTTGATACTTCTGTTCATTTCAATAAGCGGACTCTTTTTTATAGCGGCGGGAAAAAGCGGCGCTGCAACGGCTGCAAAAGCAGCAGCAAGGCGGGTACTGTATTTAGCGGCAGCAACACTGCTGGCGGTACTTTTATGGTGCATTGCTTTTGTGGCATCTGCAAACTACCAAAGTACAGCGATGTGGAACGTACCACAAGATGTATGGCAGCAATACCCCACAGTTGCCGCATGGATGCAGCACTGCGAAACAATGGGAAATGGTGTTTATATGCAGCGGGTGGATCTGCCTTCCGACCAGGGGAATACAACCGCATATCTTGTCTGCCGCAATGGCGTGACCAATGAACAGGCGGGAAAAATCACCCCCAATCCACTGCGGCTGCGCTTCTGGGTTACTTATCGGGCAGGGGAGAGCGAGCCCATGCTGGATGTGCTGACGTTCTGCGGAAATAAGGACTATCAGGTGTTTTTCAGAATCGGGAAAGACCAGTCTGATTGTATCTTTGCGACAAATGAAAGTGAAGCGTTGGCAGGAGAAGTAAGAAGCCTGCTGGAAAGCCGGGCAAATGACAAATAAAGAAAGTTAGAGAAATGAGCCTGTGCAGGAACCGTGCAGAAACACTGTTTCTGCGCAGGCTTTTTGTTAAGGTAATACCGCACAATTCCCGCCTGACGGCTTAAGCACCGCTCCGGCGGCTGCGGCACGGCATCTGCGTTGCCAAAATGCTCGATAATGTCGGGTTGCGGTACCCGCATCGTGCTTCGGGGGCAAAAGCCCCTCGCACTCTGCGACCGCTGCCCCTGCTTCGGTTCGCTGTTTCCGCCACTGGCGGCGCTCACCTTTGCAGCATCCAGTATTATCTGCGCTTTTGGCTTGGCATCTGCCGCACCTCGCTCACCGTATCGGCACTTAGAATTGTGCGGTGTTGCCTTAAATAAAAACGGATTTGTTTTTTCTAACATTTGGTGTATAATACTTTTATACTGGGTTTGTCTGTGCAGGATGAATGGTGCCTGCATGGAGGGCAGGGGAGAACGCTTCCCTGACTGGCTCAGAAAGACACCATATAGAAAAGGAGAATCCGCCATGTCGGAAGCATTGAAAGAACGCAAAGAGATGGAACCGCAGTACCAGTGGGACCTGACCAAAATGTACGCCAGCGATGCGGAATGGGAAAAGGCTTTTGCCGCCATTGACCCCAAAATTGAAGCTTTGGCTGCCTGGGAGGGCAAGCTGAACAACGCTGCCAGCATTCGTGAATTTTATGATGCAGAAATCGGCGTGTTCCGTGAACTGGAAAACCTGGCTGTCTACGCCAGCCTGCGTCTGAGCGAGGATACCCGTGCTGATGACGCCCAGAGCATGGATGCCCGCGCTACCGCCAAATATGTAAAGGCTGTCGGCACCATCGCCTATGCTCAGCCGGAAATCCTGGCACTGCCGCAGGAAACCCTGAATGCCATCATGGCTGACGAGCAGGTTGCCCCCTATCGTTTTGCTCTGGAAGACCTGCTGCGTGCAAAGCCTCACACCCTGACCGCCCCGGAAGAAAAGCTGCTGGCTGCTTTCGGTGAGGCATTCGGCACCCCGAAAAATGTTGCCGATAACCTGGAAGACGCCGACATGGTGTTCGATTCCGTCAAGGATGGCGAGGGCAACGATGTGGAGCTGACCGCTTCCAACTACATCCTGCTGCAAACCTCCAATGACCGCGTGCTGCGCAAGAATGCCTTTGAAAGCTACTACAAGAGCTTCCGCCAGCACATCAACACGCTGGCTGCCTCTTACTCCGGCGCTGTCAAGACCGCTACTGCCGAAGCCTCCGTCCGTCATTATGAATCTTCCCGCGCCATGTCCATGGCAGGGGAGAACGTGCCCGGCCAGGTCTATGATAACCTGGTAGCTACTGTGCGCAAGCACCTGCCGGATATGTATCGCTATGTTGCTCTGCGCAAGCGTATCCTGGGTGTGGACGAGCTGCACTACTATGATGTGTACGCCCCGCTGACCAAGGGCGTCAGCGCCCATTACACCTATGACCAGGCCAAGCAGATGGTTCTGGATGCCGTTGCACCGCTGGGCGAAGAGTACGGCACCATCGTTCGCAAGGGCTTTGCCGAGCGCTGGATCGATGTGTTCCCCAACAAGGGCAAGAGCGGCGGCGCTTACTCCGGCGGCAGCTATGATTCCAACCCCTATATCATGTGCAACTTTACCGGTACGCTGGACAGCGTTTCCACCATTGCGCATGAGATGGGCCACAGCATGCACAGCTGGTTCAGCCGCCATACCCAGCCTGCCCAGTATGCCGACTATACCCTGTTTGTCGCAGAGGTCGCTTCCACCGTCAACGAGAACCTGCTCATTGAGCACCTGCTGGCAGAAAAGAACCAGGATCCCGCAACCCGCCTGGCCCTGCTGAATCAGTACCTCGAAAATTTCAAGGGAACCGTCTACCGCCAGACGATGTTTGCCGAGTTTGAGCGCGATGCCCACGCCATGGCCGAGCGCGGCGAAGCCCTGAACCCCGCCGCCCTGAACAATCTGTACAAGAAGCTCATTGTGGACTACTTTGGACCGGAGCTGGTTGTGGATGACGAAGTACAGTATGAGTGGGCACGCATCCCGCACTTCTACCGCCCGTTCTATGTTTATAAGTATGCAACCGGCTATTCCACTGCCGTGGCATTGTCCGAGGGCATCCTGAAGAACGGCGAACCGGCTGTTAAGAAGTACCTGGAGTTCCTGCACATGGGCGGCAGCGCTTACCCGCTGGATGAGCTGCGCCATGCCGGTGTGGACCTGACCACCCCCGCCCCGGTGGATGCAGCCCTGGATAAGTTCGGCCGCATTCTGGACGAAGCCGAAGCCTGCGTGGCACAGCTGGAAGCTGTAAAATAAGCAGGGGAAAGTCCTGGGGTGTATCTGAAAAATTCAAAAATTTAGTCTGTTTCTGCAAACACAGCGGGATTTTGCGTTAAAAGGCCTTGGAATCCGCAAAGGATTCCTATGACTCTTTGCCTTAAATTCTGCTTGCGTTTGCGAAATATCCGTCGTTCTCTTTGTTTTCAGAGACACCTTAAGTGCAAAATTAGGGCAATACCGCATAATTCTAAGTGCCGATACGGCGAGCGAGGTGCGGCAGCCGCCGGAGCGGTGCTTAAGCCGTTAGGCGGGAATTGTGCGGTGTTGCCCAAGGTCTTGCGCGGTATGTTACAATAAAGCTAGAGCATTTTTTGCGGCGTGTGCCGCATATTGTACAAACGGAGGGACTTTGTATGAACGTACTGCTGATCAACGGCAGCCCCCACAAGGAGGGCTGCACCTACCATGCCCTGTGTGAGGTTGCCAAAACGCTGAACGCCGCGGGCATTGAGACGACGATCTACCACATCGGCCCCGCGCCGGTGGGCGGCTGTGTAGGCTGCGGCGGCTGCGCCAAGGCCGGGCACTGTGTGTTCGGCGGGCCGGTGGTGGATGTGCTGCCACTGGTGGAAAAGGCCGACGGCATCGTGTTTGGTGCGCCGGTACACTATGCCACGGCGGCGGGCAGCATGCTAGGCTTTATGCACCGGCTGGCCTACAGCGCCGGGCGGTATCTGCGGCACAAACCGGCGGCCATCGTGACCAGCGCACGCCGCGCCGGCACCACCACCGCCATTGAGGCTATGGAAAAGATCCCGCAGTTCTACGAGATGCCGCTGGTCAGCTCCACCTACTGGCCGATGGTCCACGGCACCAGCGGCGATCAGGTGGCCCTGGACGAGGAAGGCTGCCAGATCATGCGTAACCTGGGCACCAATATGGCCTGGCTGCTGAAGTGCA
>ERZ835541.900-NODE-900-length-33145-cov-9.742520_pt1 | contig 33145 bp, 27 predicted proteins | sample MGYA00519945_ERZ835541 | MGnify/ENA primary metagenome ERZ835541 (study PRJEB31850, sample SAMEA3708780) | human gut metagenome | biome: human gut; feature: human-associated habitat; material: faeces | place: China | collected 2014 ...
CGACAGAGCGCGAGCGTGCCGCGTTTCTTATACCCTGCCAAGGGCTACGGGGATTTGATAGCATTTCTTCACTAACTCTCAATTTAATATACAATTTTACAATTTTGTAAATAGTAAACGGTTTGACAGAAGGGGGAGAAACGCTTACAATTCAAGTAGTTATACAGGCTGTGGCACAAAGGAGACGGGCAGGAATGGAGAATCGGCGAGAGGAATTTCTGAAAACAGTATGTCAGATCTATATGGCTGCCGTTCTGGTCGTGTTGCCGCTGTACTATATTCCCGGAAATGGATATGACAAATTGGGCGATAGCAAATATTATTTATATCGCAATATCTCTCTGATCTGTATGGGGATTTGTCTGGCGGTACAGATCATCGCTGTGGTAAGAAGCTGCCGGATGGAAAACAGCAGTAGTTCCGGTATGTATATGAGAAAAACCGGGGGAAAAATAATCAGATGGTGCAGAGAGCATAGTGTTGTGACGGCCGTCTGCTTATATGGATTTTGCGCATTATTGTCTGCCATTTGTAGTTCTTACGGAAGGACCGCCTGGGCCGGAGAACGGGAATGGTACATGGGCGCTGTCACCATCTGCCTGATGGTAGGCGGATTTCTGATGGCAGCGGATTACAGCGGACAATGCATCCGGATTTTATATCTGGGAGAAGCAGCGTCTGTCATAGTGGCACTCATAGGATTGTTCCAAAAATTGGGTTATGATCCTCTGGGACTGCTGAAGGGCTATGTGGTAGGGGACTGGGAATATACACATATGCTCAGTACTTTGGGAAATAATAACTGGCTCAGCGGGTATTACAGTGTGATGATTCCTCTGTCACTGTCACTTTTTTGTAAGGCTGCGGAAGAGGGGAGAAGAGCTGCTTCCATTTTGCTTGGAGGCGGTAATGTCCTTGTGGTGATGTTGTTGTTTTTACAGGGAAGTGACGGCGGTGTGATGGTGGCATGTGTAACACTGTGGATATGTTTTTGGAGCAGTCGTAAAAAAAACGGACTTTGGGAGCCACTGCTTGTCCTGTTATCCGGAGTCTGCGTTGGAATGTTACTGTGGGGAAAGATGATGCAATCCCTGGGAACCTATGATATTTTATTACAGGATGGTATTGCAAGAAAAATGGCAGTATGGCAGGGATGGTTTCCGCTTTCAGTAGTGTGTCTGTTATTCTGTGGGATACATTATGCTCTTCCGGAAAAGAAAAAGAGGGCGCTACAGATCGGAGCACTGTGCGGCAGTCTGTTGTTGGCTGCGGGTGTGATAATATGGTATATTTTGAAACTGCAGGGCAGCGATTTTGTGGAATGGGGCAATCGCCGGGGAATGTTATGGCAGATGGCATGGCAGGGTTTCTGCCGGGGAGATCTTAAGCAGAAGCTGCTGGGGGCCGGACCGGATTGCTTTGCAGGTTATTTGGAACAAGTGTTACCGGGAGGCACGGTACTATTTGACAAAGGTTATTTTGCCGGTTCGATTTTTACGAATGCACACAATGAATGGCTTACCACGTTGATCAACCTGGGGGTACTGGGAACTGCTGCTTATGCAGCCGTATTTCTTACCGCATTGCGGAAATACCGCAGAAATTCCATGGCGATCATGTTGCTTTTTACTTATGGAATGCATTCTCTGATCAGCTTTCAGCAGGTATTGAATACCCCTTTCTTTTTTCTGTTGCTGGGGGTATGCGAAGCTGAACAGCGCATGAATCAGCAATATAATACAGATACACATGAGGAGTCTATAGAAGTCGGATGAAAAATATTTGGAAAATTTTCACAAAAGATGTCAAACAATTAGTGAAGCAGCCTTTTGCACTGATCATAATTATTGGGTTGTGCGTGATCCCATCACTGTATGCCTGGTTTAATATTTTTGCCAACTGGGATCCTTATGCCAATACCGGCGGGATTCCCGTAGCAGTGGTGTCATTGGATCAGGACTACACGTTAAAGGATGGTTCCGTGGTAAATATGGGAGAATCCGTTCTGGAGAGTCTGCATTCCAATACCAGTGTAAAATGGATTTTTCCGGACACAGAGGAAGAAGCAGAAGAGGGTGTGGAGTCAGGAAAATATTATGCTGCTATTGTGATCACCGATAAGTTTACATACAGCATGTATAATGCATTTTCGGATGATTTCGAGAATCCGGCGCTGATCTATTATCAGAATCAAAAGAGCAATGCCATTGCTACGAAGATCACGGATACGGTAGCGGGAACGCTGCAGAATACCATTAACGAGACATTTATTAAAGTGGCAGCCACTACCATTTTTGAAGAGAGCAATTCCGTATCGGCGCAGGTGCAGGGCGGCAGTTACGTGGATGAATTTCGTGCGGATCTCACGGAACTTAACGACAATCTGAAAGAATACAGCGCGATGATCGATTCCTTCCGCGCGGGAAATACCCGACTGGAAGCTGCGGTCACCCATGTAAATTATGAAATCCCGGCAATGCAGAAGAAACTGGATGCGACGACTGCCAGCCTGAACCAGAGCAGTCAGAATCTGTCTTCGACCCGGGACACGCTGGCTGATTTCAGCAATAATATTGATACTTCCATGGCGAATATCAACAATTCCCTGGAAAATATGAAAAAGACGCTGGATGCCAGTAAACTGGCGGATGATACAGCGCAGATGACCAAAGATCTGAACAAAGTGGCGAGGGATACCAATACCCTGAACGGACAGGTGAATGATCTGCTGGCAGTACTGTTGCAGCAGAAATTACAGGGCAGCGTCTCCGGAGGGGATGCTTCTGTCTCCGGAGACAACGCAGGTGCCGGCGGCAATGGAGGAAGTGCGGCTTCTGACGCGGCCATTGAGGCACTGAAGGCAATGCAGAAGGAACTGGATATGATGAACACCGTGGTGGGCAGTGTGCTGGAAGCTACGGATGAGCAGGCGGCGGAGAAGGCAAAAGTCAATGTCAACAATGCCATGAATAACCTGAAGAGCGTTATCGACAGCTGCGAAAATAATGTAAGCAATATGCAGGGCATTTATAAAAATAACCTGGTACCGCAGATGCAGAGAGTACTGACCAATATGACAGATTCCCTGAATCAGGTGACCGGACTGGTAAATACTCTGAGTAACACGGTGAAAAATGTGGGTGTGGTCATGGAAGGCGTAGGCGACGCAGTGGACGGCACCAGTGAAAGCCTTGGCCAGATTCAGAGCGTGGTAGACAGCATCAGCGACAAACTGACAGACCTGACGGAACAGCTGGAAGGTGCTTCCGAAGAAGAAATGATGGATATTCTGGTGCGTTTCCTGGGCGGTGACCCGGATAGCCTGGGAGCTTATTTTGCATCTCCGGTGACCATGGAGACTGTTGCTATGTATCCTGTGGCCACCTACGGATCCGCTATGACTCCGTTTTATTCTACACTGGCCATCTGGGTAGGGTCTACGATACTGGTGGCACTGGTGAAAGTAAAAGCCTCTCCGAAAGGATTGGAAAATGCACAGAGTTATCAGTTGTATTTCGGCAGATATCTGCTGTTTTTCCTGCTGGCACAGATTCAGGCAGCTATTATCGTAGCGGGAGATCTGTGGCTGCTGAAAGTCAATATTGTGGAGCCGGCATTGTTTTTCCTGGCGGCAAGCTTTACGGCAACTGCATTTTCCCTGTTGATCTATTCGCTGACACTGGCATTCGGAGATGTGGGTAAGGCTGTCTGCGTCATTGTCATGGTATTGCAGATCGCGGGATCCAGTGGCACGTTCCCGATTGAACTGTTGCCGGATACTTATCAGAAAATATATATCTTTTTCCCATTCCCCTATGCCATTACGGCAATGCGTGAGGCGCTGGCGGGAATGTACGGAACGGCCTATATGGAAGCATTGGCAAAGCTGATCCTGTTTATGCTGGAGGGCCTGCTGATCGGCCTGGTGATCCGGATCCCTTTCGTCAAACTGAATCACTTTGTGGAAGAGAGAATGGAAGACACGGAACTCATGTGATGCCTATCCGGAGCCATGTAAACATTGCAAAAGGAAAGCTCCGCAGGAGCGGTTTTGCGAATGAAGTACCGAATAGGCAGAAAGTAAGGCAGAAAATAAGACAGAAAGTAAGACAGAAAGGAAATTTCATGGAAAGAGACTACGAAGAGATTTTTCAGAAGGTGTTGGACTATGAGCAGACCCTTCATGAAAAAAACAGAAAAAGAATCAAGATCGGTCTGAAGTGCATCTGGATCGTGCCCCTGTTTTTCCTGGCATTGTTGTTCCTGACCGGCAGCAATAAAGTGATCTTCCTGATCCTGTGGATCGTGTCACTGTTCGCCCTGTCGATCTATCTGATCGTTGCGGAATATATGGATCATAACTTGCAGGAAAAGATCATGGAACTAAAGGGGGAAGAGGGAACGATCGAAGCAGTAACCCCTGCGGATTTTGACAGAGCGGCACAGATCATCCGCAAGACCCGGGAAATGATCGGTGAGGGACTGAACTCCCCGGCGGAGACACAGGCAGAAGTGACAGAGAAAAAAGACGAAGCAGAAGAAATAAAAGAGACAGAAGAAATACAAGAAACAGAAGACGGGGAGGAAGGCGAGTAATATGCGTAACATCTGGAAAATATTTACCACCGACATCCGTCGGATCAGCAATAATGTGGTGGCAGTTGTCATTATTATGGGACTGAGTATTCTCCCGGCACTGTATGCATGGTTCAATATTTTCTCCAACTGGGATCCCTATGAACCTGCGGCTACCAGTCAGCTGAAGGTGGTGGTGGCTTCCGATGATGCCGGAGCGGAGATCATGGGACTTTCCCTGAATGTAGGAGACAGTGTGTTGGAGGCTTTGGGGGCCAATACCACCATCGGGTGGGTATTCCCGGGGACTACCGAAGAAGCCCTGGAAGGAGTTAAGAACAGTGATTACTATGCGGCATTGATCATTCCGGAGAACTTCACACAGGAGATGTTGGGATTCCTGGACGGAGAAGTGGATCATCCTACCATTTACTATTATGAAAACGAGAAAAAGAACGGTATCGCACCCAAGATTACCGGAAAAGCGAAAAATGCCGTGCAGGAGCAGGTGAATGCCACATTTGTCAGCACCGTGGCAGAAGCTGTCATGAAAGCCGGAAATGCACTGTCCATGGCGAATGCAAGCGGACAGGTCAGTGTGACAGGTTCACTGGATTCCGTAAAGGCACAGCTGCAGGATTATGTGGTAATGCTGCAGTCCTTCCAAAGTATTATGAGTTCTGCGGAGATGATCATGGCCACCAGCCGGAATATGCTTCCGGATATGGACAATGTACTGGAGAACGGACGAAATACCATGATCGGTATGCAGACCATGATCAATTCCAGCGTAGATGCAGTGGATGTTATGGGAGATATGGTGAGCAGCAGTATGGATATGGTGACGGAAGCGTTACAATATCTGTCTGTGTTCTCGGATGGGTTGCTGGATCAGATGGGCAGTAACAATATCGGAAGTACTACCGATACCGGACTGGGAATGGCGATCGGTCTGGTACAGGGAATGCAGGCCAACATGGATGTGCTGGGAAGCCTGGTCACCGGACAGGATGCGCAGATTCAGGCGATCAACCAGTCTCTGAAAAATATCGAGGCGGATTTAAAACAGCTGCAGAACAGCAAGGGTCAGGTCGACACGGATGTGAATACCCTGCGGGCACAGATCCGGGAACAGATTCAGATCTGCAATAAGCAGCTGAACAACCTGATGAATGATTACAATAATAATGTCAGACCTTCTTTCCGGAATACCGGGAAATCCATGCAGCAGGCATTTTTAAATGCCGCGGCTATGATGAACGGAACGGATGTGAATATGGATGAGATCTCAGATATTCTGGGAGAATATGAGCAGACCATCCGGGAAGGCAATTTAAGCCTGCAGGATTCCCTGACAATTGCACAGGAACTGCTGGACAAGGTAAGTAAAATAGCGGATAATATAAAACGGATCACCGGAGCGGATTCTTATGAAGATATTCTGAAAGCCATGGCCAGCGATCCGACTTCCGTGGCGGAATTCGTATCATCTCCGGTGAAGCTTCAGACGGTACCGGTCTATCCGGTGGAGCACTACGGATCCGCGGCATCGCCGTTTTACACGATCCTGGCGATCTGGGTGGGAGCACTGTTTTTAGTGGCTATCATCCATGTGGGTGTGAAACCTATTGCTCCCGGAGATCATTACAAAGAATATGAAAGATACTTTGGCAGATATCTGCTGTTTTTCCTTATCGGACAGGCACAGACACTGCTGACGATCCTGGGCAATCTCTACTACATTGAGATCCAGTGTCAGCACAAGTTCCTGTACTGGCTGGCAGCAGCTGTGGCAAGTGCGGCGTTCAGCTGTTTCATGTATTCCGTGACGTTTGCTTTCGGCAATGTGGGAGAAGCACTGGCCATCGTGGTCATGGTCATTCAGGTAGCGGGAAGCGGAGGAACCTTCCCCATCGAGGCGCTGCCGAAGGTGTTTCAGTGGATCTATCCTTTCCTGCCGTTCCAGTTTGGCATGAAAGCGTTTAAAGAATGTATTGCAGGAATGTACGGCGTGGATTATTGGATCAATGTAGGAAAAATGACACTGTTCCTGATCGTAGCATTGCTGCTGGGACTGGCACTGGAACCGCCATTCCGTAAATTGAACCACAGGATCGAGAAGAGCAAGGAAAAGACAGGGCTGATGATATAATGAGCCTCAAGGAAAACCAAGCGGCTGCGAAGCAGACATTTGGTTTTCTGGGCTCATTAGCGAACGAATAATCCTGCGAAGCAGGATGTAGAGTGTGAAAGCACGAATTCGTGAGCTTATGATATAATGAGCGCAAGTGAGCCAATATGCTTGCATAATTGGCGAACGGCGAATTTGATCATGATCGTTGCGAAGCAACGGTAAGCACCGTAGGTGCGAATCATGATATAATGAGTGCGAGAAAGGAATCACAATATGAAGTGGGTGAAATTCAGAATAAAGACCGTGACAGATGCGGAAGATATTATTATCAGTACCCTGTATGATCTGGGACTGGAGGGTGCACAGATCGAGGACAAGGTGCCTCTGACTGCGATGGAGAAGGAGCAGATGTTCGTGGATATCCTGCCGGACGGACCGGAGGATGATGGCATTGCATACTTAAGCTTTTTTGTAGAGGAAAAAGAAGACGGCAGTCTGGAAGTAGCTGGTGAGAAGACTACCACTGAGGCAGTACTTGCCGATGTGAAGCAGGAATTGGAAGATTTACGCCAGTTTATGGATATCGGAGAAGGTTCCGTCGTCGTGGATGAGACGGAGGACATTGACTGGATCAATAACTGGAAGCAGTATTTCCATCAGTTTTATATTGATGACATCCTGGTCATCCCTTCCTGGGAAAATATCAAGCCTGAAGATACCGATAAAATGGTGCTCCATATCGATCCCGGCACGGCGTTCGGTACCGGGATGCATGAGACTACACAGCTGTGTATCCGTCAGCTGCGCAAGTTCATTACCCCAGAGACGGAGCTTCTGGACGTAGGAACCGGCAGTGGTATTCTGGCAATTTTATCTTTGATGTTCGGCGCAAAACATGCTGTGGGAACCGACCTGGATATCTGTGCAGTGGAAGCTGTGGCACAGAACTGTGAAGTGAACGGCATTGATCCGGCACAATTTGACATGATGATCGGCAACATCATTACCGATAAAGAAGTACAGGACAAAGTGGGGTATGAGTGTTATGATATCGTGGTAGCCAATATCCTGGCAGATGTGCTGGTGCCACTGACTCCCGTGATCGTACATCAATTGAAAAAAGGCGGTATCTACATTACCTCCGGAATTATTGATGACAAGGAGCAGACTGTGGTAGAGGCAGTGAAGGCAGCAGGCCTGGAAGTACTGGAAGTCACTTATCAGGGAGAATGGGTCAGTGTGACCGCAAGAAAAAATTAGAGGATTTTTAACAATGTATCAGTTTTTTGTAGAGCCGGAGCAGATCGATGTGGCGGGAAAAAGCGTCATCATCCGGGGGAACGATGTGAATCATATCAAAAATGTACTGCGGATGCGTCCCGGTGAGGAAGTGGCGGTCAGCAACGGAATCGACGGCAGGGAATACCGTTGCGGGATCCTGGCATTGGAGGAAGACTGTGTTCGTCTGGAACTACGTTTTATCAAGGAAGATGGTGTGGAGCTTCCCGCAAAGATCTACCTGTTCCAGGGGCTGCCCAAGGCGGATAAAATGGAACTCATTATTCAAAAAGCAGTGGAACTGGGAGCTTTTCAGGTGATTCCTGTAGCAATGAAACGCTGCGTGGTGAAATTGGATGAGAAAAAAGCGGACAGCAAAATAAAGCGCTGGCAGGGAATTGCGGAAGCAGCCGCCAAGCAGAGCAAACGAGGTGTGATCCCGACGGTGGCACCTGTAATGAGCTATGCACAGGCAGTGAAAATGGCATCAGAAATGGATCTGAAGCTGGTGCCCTATGAACTGGCAGAGGGAATGGAACAGACGAAACAGTTGATCGAAAGTGTAAAGCCGGGTCAGCGGATCGCTATTTTCATCGGTCCGGAGGGCGGCTTCGATCCGGAGGAGATCCGTACTGCCACAGAGGCCGCAGTACAGCCGATTACGCTGGGCAAGAGGATCCTTCGTACAGAGACCGCTGGATTTACGACTATCGCATGGCTGATGTATCAGTTGGAAAATTAGCGGATGGGCGGCACAGAGTATCTGCCTTTGGCATATTTTAATCATAAGAAGAATATAGTAACTATTCAGAGTAAACGGAAAGTTTTGAAAGAACGATCCGGCGAATGGACTTTGAGTAGCTGCTACACAGATAGATAGCAAGGAGAAGAAGAGAATGGAAGTCTATTTGGACAATTCCGCTACGACCAGAACTTTTCCGGAAGTAGCCGAATTGATGACAAAGATCATGTGTGAAGATTACGGAAATCCTTCCAGCCTGCATATGAAGGGAGTGGAGGCGGAGAAGTACCTCCGCTATGCCAAGGAGACTTTGGCGCGGATACTGAAGGTGGAGGAGAGAGAGCTTTTATTTACTTCCGGGGGAACAGAATCCGATAATATGGCGTTGATCGGCTGCGCTCTGGCGAATTGCCGTAGAGGCAATCATCTGATCACGACGCAGATCGAACATCCCGCTATCCTGCAGACCATGCGTTATCTGGAGAGCCAGGGGTATCGCGTCACTTATCTGCCGGTGGATCCCTGCGGACGTATCCGGCTGGAAGACTTAAGGAAAGCTATGACGCCGGAGACCATCCTGGTATCTATCATGCACACGAATAACGAGATCGGAGCCCTGCAGCCCATTGAGGAAGCCGGAGCTCTGATCAAACAGATGAACCCGGATACGCTGTTCCATGTGGATGCGGTACAGGGATTCGGCAAATCCAGGATCTATCCGAAAAAGATGCACATCGACCTATTGTCGGTCAGCGGACACAAAATCCATGGACCGAAGGGTGTCGGACTTTTATATGTGGGAGACAAGGTCAAGATCCAACCCATTGTATTCGGAGGCGGACAGCAGCAGAATCTTCGTTCCGGTACGGAAAATGTACCGGGGATTGCAGGACTGGCAAAAGCAGCGGAAATGCTGTACAGTCGTTTCGATGAGGATCATGCGAGACTCTGTGCCTGCAAGAGACGATTTATCGAGGGCGTAAGAGAACTGGATCAGGTGGCGGTCAACGGACTTCTGCCGGATGCACCGTACGGTGAGGGGACGGCGGCACACATTGTCAGCGTATCTTTTGCCGGCGTCAGAAGTGAAGTGCTCCTGCATGCACTGGAGGACAAGGGAATCTATGTATCGGCGGGAAGTGCCTGCTCCGCACACAAACCGCAGCCTTCCGCTACACTGAAAGCCATCGGTGTCGACAAATCCCTGCTGGATTCCACCATAAGATTCAGCTTTTCCGTATTTACCACGGAAGAAGAGATTGACGTATGCTTACGGGCATTGTACAATATAGTACCTATGTTACGCAGATACAGCCGTAGATAAAACAAGAAAGGAAAAGAACGTGTTTACATCATTTTTGATAAAATATGCCGAGATCGGCATTAAGGGAAAAAACCGTTATTTGTTCGAGGATGCTCTGGTACGCCAGATCAAATATGCACTGAAAAAATGTGAAGGAGAATTCCTGGTGCACAAGACGCAGGGACGTATCTTCGTGGATGCAGAGTCGGAATTCGACTATGATGAAGTGGTAGCGCATCTGCAGAGAGTCTTCGGCATTTCCGGGATCTGTCCGGTGGTGCACGTACAGGATGAGGGCTTCGAGAAGCTGTGTGAGACCGTGATCGATTACATTGCAAAGGTATATCCGGACTGTAACCAGACGTTCAAGGTGGCAGCGAGACGTGCCCGGAAAAATTACCCCAAGGATTCCATGACTATCAACATGGATATGGGAGAAGCTATCCTGAAGGCTTATCCCAATATGAAGGTGGATGTACATCATCCCGATATCATGCTGAACATTGAGATCCGTGAAGAAATCTATATCTATTCCGTGATCCTGCCCGGTCCCGGAGGAATGCCTGTAGGTACCGGCGGCAAGGGAATGCTGCTTCTCTCCGGAGGTATTGATTCTCCCGTGGCCGGTTATATGATCGCCAAGAGAGGCGTCAAGATCGATGCGGTATATTTCCATGCACCGCCTTACACCAGCGAGCGTGCGAAGCAGAAAGTAGTGGATCTGGCGAAGATCGTTGCCCGTTATACCGGACCGATCTACCTGCATGTGATCAACTTTACCGATATTCAGTTATATATTTACGAGAAATGTCCGCATGAGGAACTGACCATCATCATGCGCCGTTATATGATGCGGATCGCGGAACAGATCGCGAAAGAGACGGAATGTCTGGGCCTGATCACCGGTGAGAGCATCGGACAGGTGGCATCCCAGACTATGAATTCCCTGATCGCTACCAATGAAGTATGTGAACTACCGGTATACCGTCCTCTGATCGGATTTGACAAGCAGGAGATCGTAGAAGTATCCGAGAAGATCGGCACTTACGAGACTTCCATTCTGCCCTATGAAGATTGTTGTACCATCTTCGTGGCAAAACATCCCGTGACGAAGCCGAATGTAAAGGTGATCCGCAGACATGAACACAATCTGGATGAGAAGATCGACGAACTGGTGAAGACGGCATTAGAGACCAAAGAACTGATCATTGCGGAAGCATAAGTGCGAATGCAGAGTAACTATTCAGAACCGGGGAAACAGAGGTACTGAATAGTTACTTTTTTGGAATGGCATATAAAAAACACCTCAAGAGGATTGCGTCTCTCAAGGTGTTCTCTGTTTTACTATGTATTCGGACTTCCGAATCGGTAACTTATACCAGATAAGGCTTTAATACTTCCAGGACCTCATCAGCGCCATCCTCTGCATGGATGTTCAGGTCGATAGGCTTGGAAAGATCCAGACTGAAGATACCCATGATGGACTTTGCATCAATTACGTATCTGCCGGATACAAGATCGAAATCATAATCGAACTTAGTAATATCGTTTACGAAAGATTTTACCTTATCAATAGAATTTAAAGAAATCTGAACTGTCTTCATGTTGACTACCTCCTTAATGTGTGTCATACCTTCTGACTTCATATTAATGGCTGAACGACCAAAAGTCAAGACGAAAACAATACAAAAAAAGTGAGGAATCCTATGAAAAGTGTAGCATTACACAACCTTGGATGTAAGGTTAATTCCTATGAAATAGAAGTAATGCAACAAATGTTACAAGAAAAAGGTTATACTATTGTACCATTTGATGAAATCGCGGATATTTACATTGTAAATACCTGCACAGTTACCAATATTGCAGACCGGAAAAGCCGACAGATGCTTCATCGTGCGAAGCAGAAAAATCCGGCGGCACTGGTAGTGGCAGTGGGTTGCTATGTGCAGACCGGAAGGGAAGATGTGGAGCAGGATCCCTGCATTGATCTGGCGATCGGCAACAACCGCAAGAAGGATCTGGCCTCCATTCTGGAGGAATATTTACGGGATCTGGAACAGGAAGATGCGGTGGCGGAGAATGCAGAAAATACCGGACATGGTGTGGACAAGACTATGCATGACACTACTGTCATAGATATTAACCATACCGCAGAATACGAAGAAATGACTCTGAAACAGACGGCGGAGCACACCCGTGCCTATATTAAAATTCAGGACGGATGCAATCAGTTCTGCTCTTACTGTGTCATCCCCTATGCCAGAGGCAGAGTCCGCAGCCGCAGGGCGGAAGATATCATCCGGGAGATCACCGGTATGGCGAAGAACGGTTACCGGGAGATCGTACTGACAGGTATCCATATCAGCTCCTACGGCATTGATTTCGATGAGGAAGCCTGGAAGCGGGGAGAAAGTGTCTCCGTATTAAAAGAAGACGAGGAAAGAAGAGATTATTCCGGCAGCAGCAAGCTGATCGATCTGCTGGAACGGATCCACGACATTGAAGGCATTGAGCGGATCCGCATCGGTTCCCTGGAACCCCGCATCGTCACAGAGGAGACCGCAGCAAAAATGGCGGCACTGCCGAAACTGTGTCCTCATTTCCATCTGTCCTTACAGAGCGGCTGTGATGCCACACTGCGCCGTATGAACCGTAAGTACACTTCCGAAGAATATGCGGAAAGCGTAGCACTGCTCCGCAAGGTGTTTGATCATCCTGCCATTACTACGGATGTCATCGTTGGATTCCCTGGGGAGACCGAGGAAGAGTTTACGCAGACGGTAGGATTTTTAGACAGGATTCAATTCTTCGAGATGCATATTTTCAAGTATTCCAAGCGGGCAGGTACCAGAGCGGCCGTGATGTCTCACCAGGTGCCGGATCCCGTGAAAACCACAAGAAGCGGAGAACTTCTGGCTATGGAGAAAGAGCAGTCGAAGCGATTCCGTGCGCATTATCTGGGCAGGGAAGCGGAGGTGCTGCTGGAGGAGATAAAGGAGCTGGACGGAGTGGAATATCTACTGGGACATACAAGAGATTATGTGAAGGTAGCGGTTCCTTTGACAGAGAACGGCGAAAAAGCGGTGACCAATACTGTAGTGCGCGGCACGGTGGAAGGATTTGTAAATGATGAGATTCTGTTGTTATCACCCCTTGAATTTTCAAAGTAAATGCGGTAATATAAGGCATAACGGAAAATTTGCGACTATTCAGAGCTGCACAGCAGCGGTTTTGCGAATGGGGCTCTGAAGAGTTACAGAAATTGCATTAAGGCAGAATAAGAGGATCGTATGCAGGACTTAGGAAATACACAATACTTCAAGGTAGAGACAGAACCTGAGACCGGCGTAAAGCTGGTGCTCTCTACCGTATATGAGGCACTGACAGAGAAGGGATATAACCCTGTGAATCAGATCGTTGGTTATATTATGAGTGGAGACCCCACTTATATTACCAGCCATAAGAATGCCCGCAGCCTGATCATGAAGGTGGAGCGGGATGAATTGGTAGAAGAACTGCTCACGGAGTATATCAGGACCAAACACTGGAAATAATCACAACTATCAGGAGGACCCACATGCGTATCATGGGTTTGGATTTCGGCTCACGTACCGTGGGCGTGGCGATCAGCGACAGTCTGCTCTTAACTGCGCAGGGAGTAGAGATCATTCGCCGCAAAGAAGAAAATAAATTACGACAGACGCTGGCCCGGATCGAGGAACTGATCGTCGAGAACGAAGTGGACGAGATTGTGCTGGGACTTCCCAAGAACATGAACGATACTGAGGGTGTCCGTGTGGAACTGACCAAAGAGTTCAAGGAGAAGCTGGAACGCAGGACTGGTCTGCCCGTGTACTTCTGGGATGAGAGACTGACTACCGTAGCTGCGGACAAGGCAATGATGGAAGCGGGGATCCGTCGCGAGAACCGCAAGGATTACGTGGATATGATCGCAGCAACCCTGATCCTGCAGGGATATCTGGATCGCAGGAACAATGAGAAGAAAAAGGAATCAGAATGAGTAAATTGGAAAAGATCACATTTCGCCCGGAGGGCGAAGAACCTGTAGAATTTTATGTACTGGAACAGACCAGGATCGGTGGACACAATTACATCCTGGTAACCGATGTAGAAGAGGGAGACGGAGATGCCCTGATCCTGAAGGATATGTCTCAGGATGGTGAAGAAGAGAGCATTTATGATGTAGTCTCCGATGATGAAGAACTGGAAGCGGTATCCGGAGTATTTGCGGATATGCTGGAGGACATTGATTTAATTTAATTTTAGATAAATACAGGCGGTCCTGCGAGAAGGACGGTCTTATATTTATATATGATTTGTATGATTGGCAGAGAGGGATATTGGAGGCTTTGCCGATTTCGACATATAATGGATTTTATGCCAAAAGTGACAGGGAATACACGAAGGGCATGAGAAAAAACCGTTATTTTGATGAAATCGTAAGATCTGGGATATCTGATTTTCACGGGAGTTTTCGAGAAGAGAGCCGTGAAAACGGGAGGTAAATCACAGGTCTTTCTTTGCAGAGCATAACAATCCATTCTAACGCCGGGATACATACACTAAGAACAGTTGTATAGACGTATAGAATTTGGAGGTAATTTCGTTGAAAAAGAAAAAAGAGAATAGTAACGCTTCAGGCCTGAAGATCATTCCTTTGGGCGGTCTGGAGCAGATTGGTATGAACATTACTGCCTTCCAGTATGAGGACAGTATTATTGTGGTGGACTGCGGACTGTCTTTCCCTGCGGATGATATGCTGGGAATCGATCTGGTCATTCCCGATGTAACATATCTGAAGGATAATATCGATAAGGTAAAGGGATTTGTCATCACTCATGGACATGAGGATCATATCGGAGCACTGCCCTATGTGCTGCGTGATATCAATGTGCCCATCTACGCAACCCGTCTGACCATGGGGATCATTGAGAACAAGCTGACAGAGCATAATCTCATGAAGAAGACCAAACGCAAAGTGGTGAAGTTCGGTCAGTCCATCAATCTGGGTGATTTCCGTGTGGAATTCATCAAGACGAATCACAGCATCGTAGATGCTGCAGCACTGGCAATTTATTCCCCTGCCGGTATCGTGGTACACACCGGAGACTTCAAGGTAGACTATACTCCGGTCTATGGAGATGCCATTGATTTACAGCGTTTTGCCGAGATCGGTAAAAAGGGTGTACTGGCACTGATGTGCGATTCCACCAATGCCGAGCGTCCCGGGTTTACCCCTTCCGAGAAGACCGTAGGTAAGACGTTTGATACCTTATTTGAAGAACATAAAAATACCAGAATTTTTGTGGCGACTTTCGCATCCAATGTGGATCGGGTACAACAGATCATCAACACAGCCTATAAATTTGGCCGTAAAGTAGCTGTGGAAGGTCGCAGTATGGTGAATATTCTGGATACCGCCATCAAGCTGGAGTGCATTAATATTCCCGAAAACACTCTGGTGGATCTGGATCAGATGAAAAATTATCCCGATGAACAGCAGGTGATCATCACCACCGGAAGCCAGGGCGAGAGTATGGCAGCCCTGTCCCGTATGGCCAACAACATGCACCGCAAGATCACCATCGGCGCGGGAGATACGGTTATTTTCTCCTCCAACCCGATCCCGGGAAATGAGAAGTCGGTTACCAAGATCATCAATGAATTGCTTCGCAAGGGCGCAGATGTTATTTTTCAGGATGCCCATGTATCCGGACACGCCTGTCAGGAAGAGATCAAGCTGATCTACACGCTGATCCATCCGAAGTATGCGGTGCCCGTGCATGGTGAATATAAACACCTGAAAGCACAGGCAAAGATCGCAGAGAGCCTTGGTATCAGCAAGGACAATATTTTCATCCTCTCTTCCGGAGATGTGCTGGAAGTCAGCGAGGAACAGGCGAAAGTTGCCGGAAGGGTACCCGTCGGTGCGATCCTGGTAGACGGACTGGGTGTCGGTGATGTAGGAAATGTGGTCCTCAGAGATAGACAGCACCTGGCAGAAGATGGTATTATGATCGTGGTTATGAGTCTGGATAGGGCCAGTGGTGAGCTGGTAGCCGGTCCGGATATCGTATCCAGAGGTTTTGTATATGTGAAGGAATCCGATGAACTGATCGAGGAAGCACGCCGCACTGTGGATGATGCACTGCAGGCATGCCTGGATAAGGGAATTACGGATTGGGGCAAGCTGAAGACCACCACCAAGGATGTTCTCAGTGATTATGTGTGGAAGAAGACCAAGAGACGTCCCATGATCCTTCCCATCATCATGGAAGTGTAGCAGGTTAATGATAGCCGGAAAGGTCATAAGCAGATGAAGATTACATCGGACGAAAATGTGAATCAGGCCGTAGAACAGATGGTACAGGCGATCCGCAATACGGATGCGTACATGGAGTATCGCAGACAACTGGGTCGTATAAAGGAGCAGCCGGAATTAAAAAAGCAGATCGATGACTTCCGGACAAGAAACTTTGAATTGCAGACCAGCAAAGATACCAATTTCGACAAGATCGATCAGTTCACCAGAGAGAATGAAGCATTTCGCGAGAATCCGCTGGTGTCTGATTTTCTTGCTGCGGAACTGGCTTTCTGCCGTATGATGCAGGAGATCGGACTCTATGTCACCGATCAGATGAAGTTCGAGTAAGAAAGGGCATAAGATATGAAGACAGCAAATTTGGCGGGTGCCGTATTGGGCACGATCTTAAAAGTAGTATTTGTGGTGGTTGTAGTATATCTGGTCTACACGGGAGCTTCCACCTGCTATGACTACGGTTATCGTATTTTCACAGAACCGGCGGTTTCTGCCGGAGAGGGACGTAAGATCACAGTAACCCTGACCTCGGACATGTCCGCAACGGAGATCGGCACAATGATGCAGGAAAAGGGCCTGACACGTGACGGCAGACTGTTCGCATTACAGTATCTGTTATCTGAGTATAAGAAGGACTGGCAACCCGGAACTTATGAACTGAGTACTGCTATGACCGCAGAGGAAATGATGGAAGTCATGGCTGGACAGACGGAAAGTACGGAAGAAGAATCCGTTGAGACCATAGATAACGGCAGCGCACTGACCGGCGAGACACAACCGCTGGAAACCGTTGCACAATAAAAACGGACAATAGAAACGGACAATAGAAACGGGGAGTATTATGATCATAGACGAGAGAATGTCCGCATTTATCGATTCTCTGGACAGCGGGAATCCCGCATGGCTGAATGAAATTGAAAAATATGCGCTGGACACGCAGGTTCCGATCATACGCAGATCTATGCAAAGCCTGTTAAAATTTTTACTGACATACACAAAGCCGAAGAGCATCCTGGAAGTCGGGACTGCTATCGGCTTTTCTGCGTTACTTATGAGTGAATATGCGCCGGCGGATTGCCATATCACAACCATAGAAAAATATGAAAAACGAATTCCCATAGCCAGAGAAAATTTTGATAAATATGGAAGAAAAGACAAAATCACTCTTTTGGAAGGCGATGCCACAGAGATACTGAAAGAATTGGATGGTACTTACGATGTGATCTTCATGGATGCGGCCAAGGGGCAATATATCAATTTCCTGCCGGATATTCTGAGACTTCTGTCTCCGGGCGGTCTGCTGATCTCGGATAATGTATTGCAGGACGGAGATATCATAGAATCCCGATTTGCGGTCACCAGGCGCAACCGTACGATCCATGCGAGAATGCGAGAATATTTATACGAATTAAAACATCATCCCGAACTGGAGACAGTGATTCTGCCCGTGGGGGATGGCGTGACGTTGAGTACAAAAAAATAGTAGGAGAAGAAGGAATATGAATTATAAAAAACCGGAACTTTTGATCCCGGCCAGCAGCCTGGAAGTATTAAGGACTGCGGTGATGTTCGGAGCAGATGCTGTATATATCGGAGGAGAAGCATTCGGACTGCGGGCCAAAGCGAAGAATTTCAGCAGTGAGGAAATGGCAGAGGGTGTGGCATTTGCTCATGCGCATGGCGTAAAAGTATATGTAACGGCCAATATTCTGGCACATAACTATGACCTTGACGGGGCCAGAAAATATTTTGCCGAGCTGCGGGATATGAAACCGGAACAGCCGGATGCGCTGATCATTTCAGATCCGGGAATGTTTATGATCGCGAAGGAAGTATGGCCTCAGGTGGAAGTGCACATTTCCACACAGGCTAACAATACGAATTATGAGACCTATCTGTTCTGGTGGAAACTGGGAGCGAAGAGAGTCGTTTCGGCCAGAGAACTGTCTCTGGTGGAGATCAAAGGAATCCGGGAAAAGATTCCGGCAGAAATGGAGATTGAAAGCTTTGTCCATGGTGCAATGTGTATCTCTTATTCCGGCAGATGCCTGCTGAGCAATTTTTTTACCGGGAGAGATGCCAACAGAGGCGCCTGTACCCATCCCTGCCGTTGGAAGTATGCTGTGGTGGAAGAGACCAGACCCGGAGAATATCTGCCGGTATATGAGAATGAGAGAGGAACTTATATTTTTAACTCCAAGGATCTGTGTATGATCGAGCATATTCCGGAACTGGTGGAAGCAGGTATTGACAGCCTGAAGATCGAAGGCCGTATGAAGACGGCATTGTATGTCGCAACTGTGACCAGAACTTATCGGAAAGCCATTGATGACTATTTTACCGATCCGAAATTGTATGAGAAAAATATGGACTGGTATCAGACCGAAATTTCAAAGTGTACCTACAGACAGTTTACCACCGGATTTTATTTCGGAAAACCAGATGAGAATACACAGATCTATGATAATAACACCTATGTGAATGAATATATCTATCTTGGAATCGTGGAGGCGGTAAAGGATAATCTGTGCCGGATCGAACAGCGGAATAAATTCTGCGTGGGAGATACGATCGAGATCATGAAGCCGGACGGCGCAAATGTACCTGTGACTGTGGAAGCAATGTATACAGAAGATGGGGAAAGTGTGGATAGTGCGCCCCATCCCAAGCAGGTGTTGTGGATAAAATTATCCGAGGCTGCGGAGAAGTATGATCTGTTACGTTGTAAAAGTGTTTAATAAATAGATATTGACCATCATAACGCACGTGTTGTAAACTATATTGGATAATAATTCTATAGTATACCGAAGGGAAGTAGGGACATGCGCGAGGAATTGAATGTAGAGGAGCTTTTTGCCAGCAAGGTATTTACCCTTGGCAAGATGAAGGAGAGACTCCCCAAGAGCACTTACAAAGAAGTAAAAAAGATTATGGATCAGGGAGGAGAACTTTCCCCGGCGACAGCAGATGTAGTGGCGACGGCCATGAAAGACTGGGCGATTGAGAATGGAGCGACACATTATACCCACTGGTTCCAGCCGCTGACCGGCATTACCGCGGAGAAACATGACGCTTTTGTAACACATCCCGATGAGGATGGCCGTATGATCATGGAATTTTCCGGTAAGGAACTGATCAAGGGCGAGCCTGATGCATCTTCTTTCCCGTCCGGGGGCTTGCGTGCGACTTTTGAGGCAAGAGGTTATACCACATGGGATATTACCTCTCCTGCATTTATCAAAGAGACAGCAACCGGTCCGACCCTTTGTATCCCCACTGCTTTCTGTTCTTATAAGGGCGAAGCTCTGGATAAAAAGACACCGTTACTTCGTTCTATGGAAGCTCTGAGCAAACAGGCAATCCGTATTGTGCGTCTGTTCGGTAATACAGAGGCAACCAAGGTACTGCCCTCCGTCGGCGCAGAGCAGGAATATTTCCTGGTGGATTCTGCCAAGGCATTGCAGCGTGAAGATATTATTTTCGCCGGACGGACTCTGTTCGGTGCTCCTGCACCCAAGGGCCAGGAGATGGATGACCATTACTTCGGTGTTATCCGTGAGCGCATCGGCGGCTTCATGCATGATGTGAATATCGAATTGTGGAAGCTTGGCGTTACTTCCAAGACACAGCACAACGAAGCAGCACCCGCACAGCATGAGGTGGCACCGATTTATGAGTCTGCCAATGTGGCAGTAGATCATAACCAGCTGGTAATGGAGACTCTGAAACGCGTGGCAGGCAAGCATGGCCTGCGCTGCATGCTGCACGAGAAGCCTTTTGCCGGTGTGAACGGCTCCGGTAAGCATAACAACTGGTCCATCACCACGGACAACGGCGTGAATCTGTTAGAACCGGGACAGACCCCAAATGAAAATATTCAATTTTTGTTAGTACTGGCATGTATCATGAAAGCAGTAGACGTCCATGCGGATCTGCTGCGTCAGAGTGCATCCAATGTAGGAAATGACCACAGACTGGGTGGATATGAAGCCCCTCCTGCTATCATTTCCATTTTCCTGGGTGAGCAGCTGGAAGATGTGGTGGCACAGCTGGTGGAGACCGGTAAGGCCGATAATCTGAAAGAGGGCGGCGTGCTCCGTACCGGCGTATCCACGCTTCCTGATTTTGTCAAGGATGCGACGGACAGAAACCGTACGTCACCTTTTGCGTTTACCGGTAATAAATTCGAGTTCCGTATGGTGGGAAGCGAGGATTCCATCGGAAGCCCCAACACCACTCTGAATGCTATTGTGGCAGAGGCCTTCTGTGAAGCGGCAGACCGCCTGGAAGGTGCGGAAGATTTCGATATGGCAGTACATGACCTGATCAAGGAATATATGACCGAGCATCAGCGCATTATCTTCAACGGCAACGGTTATGCCAAGGAATGGGAAGAAGAAGCAGCCAGAAGAGGACTGCCCAACATTCCTTCCATGGTGGCAGCAGTGGATACTCTGACCACACCCAAGGCAATCCATCTGTTTGAGAAGTTCGGTATTTTCACCGAAGCAGAGCTGCGTTCCCGTGCGGAGGTACTGTATGAGACCTATGCGAAGACCATCAATATCGAGGCACTGACCATGGTGGATATGGCAAATAAGCAGATCATCCCCGCAGTCATGAAGTACAGCAAGTCTCTGGCGGATGCTGTCATTGCCATTACGGAAGCAGGGGGAGATACCTATGTGCCTGTCCGTATGTTGCAGCAGATCACGCAAAAGCTGACTGAGATGGAGAAGGCTTCGGAGGCACTGCTCAATGTCGAAAAGAAGGCATCCGCAATGGAGAGAGGCAAGGAGCAGGCATTCTGCTATCACGATGAAGTCATGGTGGCTATGACTGCGCTGAGAAAGCCTGCAGACGAACTGGAAAAACTGGTAGATAAAAAATACTGGCCGTTCCCGACGTATGCGGATCTGCTTTTTGAGGTATAGAACGTTTCAAAGGTCGTTTCGGATGCAATCATAAAATTTTTTCAAAAAGGGTATTGCAATCGAAAAAAAACTGTTGTATAGTAATGAACCATAGAGGAGCGATCCTCACAAGTAAATATTTTTCAATGCGAACGAAGGCGTTTACACTAGTAGTGTAGCGCCTTTCTTTTTGTGCAAGTAAGTCGCAGGAAGCATGAAAAATTGCAAAATTAAGGAGGAAACGAAGATGAGTGAAGTATTAAATGTGGAAGAAATCTTTGGCAGTAAGGTATTCACTCTGGGGAAAATGAGGGAAAGATTACCCAAGAGCGTATACAAAGAAGTAAAGAAGATCATTGATCATGGCGGAGAGCTGTCACTGGCTACCGCAGATGTTGTAGCTAAAGCAATGAAGGACTGGGCCGTTGAGAATGGTGCAACCCATTATACACATTGGTTTCAGCCGCTGACAGGCATTACCGCAGAGAAGCATGACGCATTCGTAACTCATCCCGATGAATCCGGTAAGATGATCATGGAGTTCTCCGGTAAGGAACTGATCAAGGGCGAGCCCGATGCATCTTCCTTCCCCTCCGGAGGCTTACGAGCAACCTTTGAGGCAAGAGGCTATACTGCCTGGGATATCACATCTCCAGCATTCCTGAAAGAGGATGCTACCGGCGTGATCCTTTGCATTCCCACTGCATTCTGCTCTTACAAGGGTGAGGCACTGGATAAAAAGACACCGTTACTGCGTTCCATGGAAGCTGTCAGCACCCAGGCACTTCGTATCGTAAGACTGTTCGGCAACACGGAAGCTACGAAGGTAGTAGCAAGCGTTGGACCTGAGCAGGAATATTTCCTGGTAGACAGAGATAAATACCTGAAGCGTGAAGATCTGATCTTCGCCGGACGTACCCTGTTCGGTGCACCCGCACCCAAGGGACAGGAGCTGGAAGATCATTACTTCGGTACTATCCGTGAGAGAATCGGTTCTTTCATGAAAGACCTGAACATTGAACTGTGGAAACTGGGTGTAACTGCGAAGACACAGCACAACGAAGTAGCTCCCGCACAGCATGAACTGGCTCCCATTTATGAGACCGCCAATATTGCAGTAGATCACAACCAGCTGGTTATGGAGACCATGAAAAAGGTAGCCGGTCGTCACGGCATGACCTGCCTGCTTCATGAGAAACCTTTCGCCGGCGTGAATGGTTCCGGTAAGCATAACAACTGGTCACTGGGAACCGATAATGGTGTAAATCTTCTGGATCCCGGCGATACTCCGAACGAGAACATCCAGTTCCTGCTGGTACTGGCTTGTATCCTGAAAGCTGTAGATACGCATGCAGACCTGCTTCGTCAGAGTGCATCCGATGTCGGCAACGATCACAGACTGGGAGCGAACGAGGCACCTCCCGCAATCATCTCCGTATTCCTGGGCGAGCAGCTGGAGGATGTGGTAAAGCAGCTGGTGGAGACCGGTGATGCAACTCATTCTATCCAGGGCGGTAAGCTTTTAACCGGTGTATCCACACTGCCTGATCTGGATAAGGATGCAACAGACCGTAACAGAACTTCACCGTTTGCTTTCACCGGTAATAAGTTCGAGTTCCGTATGGTAGGTAGTGCAGATTCCATCGCCAGCCCCAACACTACTCTGAATGCTATCGTAGCAGAGGCTTTCTGTGAGGCAGCAGATCTTCTGGAGAAGGCAGACGACTTCGATATTGCGGTACATGACCTGATCAAGAAGTACCTGACAGAGCATCAGAGAATTATCTTCAATGGCAATGGCTATTCCGAGGAATGGGTAGAAGAGGCAGCCAGAAGAGGACTTCCCAACATCAAGTCCATGGTAGAAGCTTCTGAGACTCTGACCACCGAAAAGTCTATCAAGCTGTTCGAGAAGTTCGGTATCTTCACCAAGGCTGAGCTGGAATCCCGCGAGGAGGTTCTGTATGAGACCTACTCCAAGACCATCAACATCGAAGCTCTGACCATGGTAGATATGGCGAAGAAGCAGTACATTCCCGCAGTTATGGAGTACACCAAGACTCTGGCGGATACCGTACTGGCTGTTAAGAGTGCAGGCGCTGATGCTACTGTGCAGACCACAGCTCTGAAGAGTATTTCCGAGAAACTGGCAGAGGCACAGGCAGCAGAGACTTCATTGGAAGATAAACTGGCAGAGGCAGCAGGTATCGAAGATCCCAAGAAGCTTGCCTTCTTCTATAAAGATGTGGTACATACCGCAATGGATGACCTGAGAGCTCCTGTGGATGCACTGGAGATGATGGTTGATAAGAAAGTATGGCCGGTACCTACCTACGGCGACCTGATCTTTGAAGTATAATCATTGCTTATATCGTTTCTCTCATTTTTTAAATATGACGAGGCCGCAATCACAAAAAAGGTGGATGCGGCCTTGTTTTTGGCTGAATTGTTCCAATTTTGTATACTTTTTTAAAATTTTTTAAATTAGGTATTGCAAAATGAGAAAAGATAGTGTATACTTCATCAAGTAAACGACATAGGGCTATCGCCAAACGGTAAGGCAACGGACTCTGACTCCGTCATTTCAAGGTTCGAATCCTTGTAGCCCTGCGAAGCAGGGGTTGACCTGCGAATGAGAACCTCAGTAGAGAAATCTGCTGAGGTTTTTGGTGCCTGGAAATATTTATGATAAGGGTTGATAACGATTTTATTTTCTGAAAATAGATATATCATAAAGTTATAAATGAAAATTAGTGATTATGCACAAAAAAAGATATATAATATTGAATAAAATTGTAAAATATGGTAAAATAAAAACAAAATTTAAAATGAAAAAGCCAACAGAAGCAGGCGAAACAAAAGGGGAGAGGAGAAACACTTATGAACAACATAAAAGTACAGACTAAAATGATCATGGTAATACTGGCAACGATGGCTGCACTGGTGTTGTGCACCATATTTTCAGCACAAAGCATGATGGAGCTGCAGTCCAGGGCATTGGAGACTATGGAGACCGATGAAAGAGATTCTTACGATGAGCAGATCAAGCAGCAGGTAGATAACGTAATTTCGCTCTGCCAGACCATTTACGACCAGTATCAGGAGGGCGTGTATACGGAAGCGGAGGCAAAGAAACTTGCAGCAGATGAGATCCGTCAGCTTCGCTATGGAGATTCCGGATATTTCTGGATAGATCAGTATGACGGAACCAATGTCGTATTGCTGGGAAGTGCAACAGAGGGTACCAACCGTATGGAGACCGAGGATGCCAACGGATATCAGATGGTCAAGGAGATCATCCGAGTGGGACAGGAGCCGGACGGAGGCTATGTAGATTATGTATTCCCAAAGGAAGGAGAGACCGAATCTTCTCCTAAACGTTCCTACAGCAAAGCGTTTGAACCGTTCCAGTGGGTTATCGGCACAGGTAATTACACCGATTATATTGATGACAGGATTGCCGCAGTAAGTGACGAATTTTCCGGTTATGTGACAGGAAGACTGGCGATGTTCATTGCATCGACCCTGATAGAAGGAGCAGTTGTGATCGTCCTTCTTGTCTTCATTATTATCAGTATTGTAAAACCTCTCAAAAAATGTGTGGCATCTATCGGTGTGATGGAACAGGGAGATTTTACAAAATCTATGGGAGATAAGCTTTTGAAACGCCGTGATGATTTCGGACAGCTGGCAGTCTCTCTGGAGTCTATGAGGACAGAAATGGGCGGCCTGATCGGTGAGGTCAAGGAACAGGCGAACGAAATCAACGATATGGTGCAGAATATTGATAACAGTATTCAGGCACTGGATGAGCAGATCGAGGATGTGTCCGCTACTACGGAGGAACTGGCAGCCGGAATGGAAGAGACAGCGGCATCTTCCGAAGAGATCAATGCTATGTCTCATGAGATCGAGAGTGCAGCAAAAAATATTGCAACACGTTCCCAGGATGGTGCTACTGAGGCGGATGCGATCCGTGAGCGTGCGGTAGGTATCAAAAAAGACATTACGCAGAATGATCAGCGGACCAAAGCCATTCATGCAGAGATCAATGAAGGACTGACCAGAGCACTGGAAGAAATCAAGGTAGTTAACCAGATCGGAGTTCTGGCAGAATCTATTATGCAGATCACGGGACAGACGAATCTACTGGCATTGAATGCTTCCATTGAGGCAGCACGTGCAGGAGAAGCCGGAAAAGGATTTGCTGTGGTGGCGGAGGAGATCCGTGTACTGGCAGAACAGTCCAAGGCAGCCGTTGCACATATCCAGGATGTAACCAAGAATGTGATGAATGCTGTAAACAATCTGGCAGAAGGAACACAGAAGCTGCTGGGATTTGTCGGAACAGATGTGGTGGACAGCTTTGCAACATTTTCCGGTATGGCTGATTCTTACAGTAATGATGCCGGTCAGATCGATGGATTGGTAACGGATTTCTCTGCATCCTCCGAAGAACTGTTGGCATCTATCAGCGGTGTTATGGAGGCAATCAACGAAGTCAGCAAGGCAGCTACCGAAGGGGCTTCGGGAACTACGGATATTGCGGATAAGACGGGGGTGGTCGCAGAAAAAGCCAACGATATCAAGGAAAAAGCAGAGGCTGCAAGAATCGCTGCGGACAAGCTCCGGCAGAATGTGGAACACTTTATTGTATAGAGATTTCTACAGGCAAAGCGAGATACAAAAGAACAAACCATTCGAACGTATTTTCGAAACCATCTGTACTTTTCAAAAAAAATCTGCTATAATCTGTGCGTAACGTGAAAATACTATCCATAACTATCTGGTGCGATGTAACGCTGCCGGATAGTTATGGATCATTATTCCAACGATAGATTTGCACGGAGAGGCATCATGAATCATTCTAACGAACCCTCACAATTCAAATTACATTCCGAATATCAGCCCACCGGAGACCAGCCGCAGGCAATCGCGGAACTGGTAGAAGGTTTCCGGCAGGGCAATCAGTTTGAGACCCTCCTGGGTGTCACCGGTTCGGGTAAGACTTTTACAATGGCGAATGTGATCCAGGCGCTGAACAAGCCAACACTGATCATTGCGCATAACAAAACACTGGCGGGACAGCTTTACGGGGAAATGAAGGAATTTTTCCCGGAGAACGCAGTGGAATATTTTGTCTCCTATTACGATTATTATCAGCCGGAGGCTTATGTGCCGTCTTCGGATACCTATATTGCCAAGGATTCTTCCATCAATGATGAGATCGATAAGCTGCGTCTGTCGGCGACAGCATCCCTGGCGGAACGCAGAGATGTCGTGGTGGTGGCCAGCGTGTCCTGTATCTATGGTCTGGGAAGCCCGGACGAATATCAGGATCTGATCGTATCTCTGCGCCCCGGAATGGTGAAGGACCGGGATGAAGTGCTCCGGGAGCTGATCGATATTCAATACAACCGTAATGATATGGATATCCAACGTGCAACTTTCCGTGTCAGGGGAGATGTAGTGGAAGTGTACCCGGCACAGGGCGGAGACTATCTGATCCGCATCGAATTTTTCGGAGATGAGATTGACCGGATCGCCGAGGTGGAGCCTCTGACAGGGAAAATCCACGCAGAGCTGAACCATGTAGCAATCTTCCCGGCATCTCATTACGTAGTCTCGCAGGAGAAGATCAAGGCAGCCTGCGACAATATCGAAGAAGAGATGAAGGAGCGGGTGCAGTTTTTCAAGGGCGAAGACAAGTTGATCGAGGCACAGCGGATCGCGGAGCGGACGAATTTTGATATCGAGATGCTCCGTGAGACCGGATTCTGTTCCGGCATCGAGAATTATTCCAGACATCTGAACGGACTTCCTGCGGGAGCGCCGCCCATGACGCTGCTGGACTTTTTCCCGGATGATTTTCTGATCATCGTGGACGAGTCTCATATGACGATTCCGCAGATCCGCGGCATGTATGCAGGAGACCGTTCGAGAAAACAGACACTGGTAGACTATGGCTTCCGTCTGCCCTCTGCACTGGACAACAGACCCCTCAATTTCGAAGAATTCGAAGCACATATAGACCAGATGATGTTCGTATCTGCGACACCTTCCGATTATGAGAAGGAGCATGAGCTGCTCAGGACAGAGCAGATCATCCGTCCGACAGGACTGTTGGATCCGGAAGTACAGGTACGCCCTGTGGAAGGACAGATCGATGACCTGATCGGAGAAGTAAATAAAGAGATTGAAAAACACCATAAGGTACTGATCACCACGCTGACCAAGCGTATGGCGGAAGACCTGACAGACTATATGAAGGAAGTCGGTATCCGGGTAAAATATCTGCATTCCGACATTGATACGCTGGAGCGTGCCCAGATCATCCGTGATATGCGACTGGATGTATTTGATGTGCTGGTAGGTATTAATCTTCTGAGAGAAGGACTGGACATTCCGGAGATCACACTGGTAGCGATCCTGGATGCGGACAAGGAAGGGTTCCTAAGAAGTGCAACATCCCTGATCCAGACCATCGGCCGTGCCGCACGTAATGCGGAGGGACATGTCATCATGTATGCCGACACGATCACGGATTCCATGCGGGAAGCGCTGGACGAGACCAACAGACGTCGCGAGATTCAGATGAAGTATAACGAAGAACATGGCATTACCCCGCAGACGATCAAAAAGGCGGTGCGGGATCTCATCAGCATCTCCAGGGTGATCGCCAAGGAGGAGGTACGCTTCGAGAAGGATCCGGAATCCATGACGAAGAAGGAACTGGAGAAGCTCATCGGCGAGATCCAGAAGAAGATGCAGAAGGCAGCGGCAGACCTGAACTTCGAGGCGGCGGCAGAACTTAGAGATAAAATGCTTGAATTAAAGAAACAATTAAATGATATGGAATGATATGAAATAAGAAAGGCAAGACAATGGAAGAAGCAAAGAAGATGCGCCCCCGGGAATACATTAAGATCCGGGGTGCCAATGAACATAATCTGAAAAACATTAATGTGGACATTCCCAGAAATGAACTGGTGGTACTCACCGGTATGTCCGGTTCCGGAAAGTCTTCCCTGGCATTTGATACGATCTATGCCGAAGGACAGAGGCGTTATATGGAATCTCTGTCCTCCTACGCGAGACAGTTCCTGGGGCAGATGGAGAAACCCAACGTAGAAAGCATCGAGGGACTGTCTCCCGCCATTTCCATCGATCAGAAGTCGACCAACCGTAACCCTCGTTCCACTGTGGGTACGGTAACGGAGATTTATGATTACTTCCGCCTGTTGTATGCGAGGATCGGTATTCCCCACTGCCCGAAGTGCGGCAGGGAGATTTCCAAACAGACCGTAGACCAGATGGTAGACCAGATCATGAACATGGGAGAAGGTACGAAGATCCAGCTGCTGGCCCCCGTGGTCAGAGGCCGTAAGGGCGAGCATGCCAAAGTGCTGGAGCGTGCCAAGAGAAGCGGTTATGTCAGGGTACGGATCGACGGCAGTATGTATGAACTGACGGAAGAGATCAAACTGGATAAAAATATCAAGCACAATATCGACATTGTAGTAGACCGTCTGGTGGTAAAGGATGGTATTCAGCGCCGTCTGACAGATTCCATTGAAAACGTACTGGAGCTGGCCGAAGGCCTGTTGGTGGTGGATGTGATCGGTGGCGAGCCGGTGACCTTCAGCCAGAGCTTCTCCTGTCCGGACTGCGGCATCAGTGTCAGCGAAGTGGAGCCGAGAAGCTTCTCCTTCAACAATCCTTTCGGTGCCTGTCCGGTATGTTTTGGGCTGGGTTACAAGATGGAGTTTGATGAGGATCTGATGATCCCGGACAAGAGACTCAGCATCAATCAGGGAGCGATTACCGTGATGGGGTGGCAGTCCTGCGCGGACAAGGGCAGTTTTACCAATGCCATATTGCAGGCACTGGCCAAGGAATATCATTTTGACCTGGACACTCCTTTTGAAGAGTACCCGCAGAAAATTCATGATATCCTGATCCATGGAACCAATGGTAAGGAAGTTATGGTACATTATACCGGCCAGCGCGGAAGTGGTGTGTATCCGGTAGCATTCGAAGGACTGATCAAAAATGTGGAGCGTCGTTATCGCGAGACTGCATCCGAAAGCTCCAAACAGGAATACGAAACCTTTATGCGCATTACCCCCTGTAAAGAATGTAAGGGAATGCGCCTGAAGAAGGAGTCCCTGGCAGTTACGGTATGCGATAAAAATATTTACGAGATCACTTCCATGTCTATCCGCGACCTGCAGAAGTTCCTGGACACCATGACCCTAACGAAACAGCAGCAGTTCATCGGAGAGAGAGTCCTGAAGGAGATCCGCGCCAGAGTGGGATTCCTGGTGGATGTAGGACTGGAATATCTGTCCCTGGCCAGAGCTACCGCTACCCTGTCCGGTGGTGAGGCACAGCGTATCCGCCTGGCGACCCAGATCGGTTCCGGACTGGTGGGCGTGTGCTATATTCTCGATGAGCCCAGTATCGGACTGCACCAGAGAGACAATGACAAACTGCTGAATACCCTGAAGAATCTTCGGGATCTGGGCAATACCCTGGTAGTGGTGGAACACGATGAGGATACCATGCTGGCAGCGGATTATATCGTAGATATTGGTCCCGGTGCCGGTTCCCACGGTGGCGAGGTTATCGCCTGTGGTACTGCAGAAGAGATCATGCAGATCCCGGAGTCCATTACGGGACAATATCTCAGCGGTAAAAAAAGAATTCCTGTGCCGGAGACCAGGAGAACTCCTACCGGCTGGATCAAAGTATTGGGAGCACAGGAAAATAACCTGAAAAATGTAGATGTGGAGATCCCATTGGGCGTCATGACATGCGTTACCGGTGTGTCTGGCTCCGGAAAAAGCTCACTGGTGAATGAGATTCTCTACAAACATTTGGCGAGAGAGCTGAACCGTGCACGTTGTATTCCCGGTAAACATAAGGGAATCGAAGGCGTGGAGCAGCTGGATAAAGTCATCAACATTGACCAGTCCCCCATCGGACGCACCCCCAGATCCAATCCGGCTACCTATACCGGAGTGTTTGACCTGATCCGCGATCTGTTCGCCTCTACGGCGGATGCCAAGGCGAAGGGCTACAGCAAGGGCCGCTTCAGCTTCAATGTCAAGGGCGGACGTTGCGAAGCCTGCGGCGGTGATGGCATTATCAAGATCGAGATGCATTTTCTGCCGGACGTCTATGTGCCCTGTGAGGTCTGCGGTGGCAAACGTTACAATCGTGAGACACTGGATGTGAAATACAAGGGCAAGAGCATTTTCGACGTACTGGACATGACCGTAGAGGAAGCATTGCCTTTCTTTGAGAATGTGCCCTATATCCGCAGAAAGATCGAGACCTTATATGATGTGGGACTTTCTTATGTGAAGTTGGGACAGCCCTCTACCACGTTATCCGGCGGTGAGGCACAGCGTATCAAACTGGCAACCGAACTCTCCAGGAGAAGTACCGGGAAGACGATCTATATTCTTGATGAGCCTACGACAGGATTACATTTTGAAGATGTGCATAAGCTGGTGGAAATCCTCCACAGACTGGCAGACGGCGGAAATACTGTAGTCGTCATCGAACACAACCTCGATGTGATCAAGACCGCGGACTATATTATCGATATGGGACCGGAAGGCGGCGACCGCGGCGGTACCGTGATCGCACAGGGTACTCCGGAAGAGATCGTAAAGGTGAAAAAATCCTATACCGGCTACTATGTGAAAAAGATGTTGGAGAAGGAGTTACGATAACTATTCAGCCCCCATTTGCAAAAATTCGACAAATAGGCGATGATATTTGCATGGTTCTGAATAGTTATAAAAATTAATAATTACCCTCTATGAAAATGGGAAAAATTCAGTTATAATATGATGTATATGACTAAAATAGCGTGTAGAGTCTAAACTTATATATAGATTGATACCATCGGAAAGGGGTAGAATAGAAAATGCAGTGCACAGACATCGGAATTGATTTAGGTACCGCCAGCATTCTGGTATACATCAGAGGAAAGGGAGTCGTATTAAAGGAACCCTCTGTTGTAGCTTTTGATAGAGACACGAACAAGATTAAAGCCATTGGAGAGGATGCACGTCTGATGCTGGGAAGAACTCCCGGCAATATCGTAGCGGTAAGACCCTTACGTCAGGGTGTTATCTCCGACTATACTGTAACTGAGAAAATGATGAAGTATTTTATCCAGAAGGCTCTGGGTAAGAGAACTTTCCGTAAGCCCCGTATCGCGGTCTGCGTACCCAGCGGCGTTACGGAAGTAGAGAAGAAAGCCGTAGAAGATGCTACCTATCAGGCAGGTGCCAGAGAGGTATCCATCATTGAAGAACCCATTGCAGCAGCAATCGGTGCCGGAATTGATATCTCCAAGCCCTGCGGTAACATGATCGTGGATATCGGCGGTGGTACTTCCGATATCGCCGTGATCTCTCTGGGAGGTACGGTAGTCAGCGCTTCCATCAAGATCGCCGGAGATGATTTCGACGAAGCCATTGTTCGTTATATGCGTAAGAAACACAATCTGCTCATCGGTGAGAGAACCGCAGAAGATCTGAAGATCAAGATCGGTTCCTGCTATAAGAGAGCGGAAGTGGATTATATGGATGTCAGAGGACGTAACCTGGTAACCGGTCTGCCGAAGACCGTCAAGGTATCTTCCGAGGAGACAGAGGAAGCTCTGCGCGAGACCACAGCACAGATCGTGGAGACCATTCACAGTGTTCTGGAGAAGACTCCCCCTGAGCTGGCAGCGGATATTGCCGACAGAGGGATTGTGCTGACCGGAGGCGGAAGCTTACTGCGCGGTCTGGAGGATCTGATCTCTGCCAAGACAGGGATCAATACCATGACAGCTGAGGATCCCATGACAGCAGTAGCCATCGGAACCGGTAAATACGTAGAGTTCCTTGCAGGATACAGAGATAATTAATGAAGCAAATGGCAGGATGCCGGACATTTGTCGAAGGATCGATATCGCAAATGGAGGATACAAATGGTTAAAGGATTATACACCGCATACACGGGTATGATAAACGAGCAGAACCGAATGGATATCATGACCAACAATCTGGCCAATGCATCTACCGTCGGCTATAAAAAGGAAGGCTCCACCAGCCAGTCCTTTGATGATGTGCTGACAGTTAAGATCAAGGACCAGTCCGTAGGCATGCGAAATGTGCAGAGACTGGGAGTGAAGAATCCCGGAGTTAAGATCGGTGAGAATTATACAGACTATTCCCAGGGATCTTTCCGAATCACGGGCAATACGTATGATCTTGCTTTGTCGGGAGAAGGCTTTTTTGCCATTGAATTTACGAACAAAGCCGGAGAGACAGATACCAAATATACCCGCGCCGGTCAATTCACACTGAACAAGGACGGCTATCTGGTGACAGAAGAGGGTGACTATGTCCTGGATACACAGAACAGACGGATCCGGCTGAATACTCTGATCGATTCTTCCATCACAGATGACGGCACGATCTACCAGAATGGTCAGGCAGTGGCTAAGATTCAGGTGACAGATTTCGAAGATTATGATTATCTGGAAAAATACGGCGAGACCTACTATCAGCCAATCCAGGGTGCCAAAACGATTGCGGCAAAAGCACAGGTGAAATCTGGTTATCTGGAAATGGCAAATGTGCAGATCGTATCGGAAATGGTGAATCTGATTTCGATTACCCGGGCATATGAGTCGAATCAGAAGGTAGTGCAGACGATCGACGATACACTGGACGTAGCAGTGAACCAGATTGGCAGAGTACAGTAATCTAAAATAAAAAAGAGCCGATATATATAATGATGCCAGGGTCAAAAGGTCTAAGCCCACATGAGCTTGCTCATAGGTGGGTGA
>ERZ835541.922-NODE-922-length-32759-cov-21.541738_pt1 | contig 32759 bp, 33 predicted proteins | sample MGYA00519945_ERZ835541 | MGnify/ENA primary metagenome ERZ835541 (study PRJEB31850, sample SAMEA3708780) | human gut metagenome | biome: human gut; feature: human-associated habitat; material: faeces | place: China | collected 2014 ...
TTTTACTACTAAAAGCAAATAATCTAATGTGGCTTGCGGGCGCTTAACTGTGCCTGCTGCCACACTCACTATGAAAGGAGCTTTACCATGAGCAATCAACACAAACACCCAACTATAAGTTTTAGAATCAGTGATGCTGAACGCAAACAAATCGAAACCTGTATCCTTGCTAGCGGCATGATGAAGAAGGATTACTTTGTCCGTTCCTGCATATATAACCGAATCTGTGTTGTAGGTAAGAAAGAAACTATCTATCCTCTTGTGCAGACTGTTAATGCTCTGTATCTGCAACTGCTTGACATGCAGAAAGAATTTATTGAATGCTGTGAACCCTCAGCTTTAAACAATCTTCCTACAAGTGATGAAATCAAAGAACTACAGACCAACTATAACAATATGCTTACAGCCATCATTGACATGCTTGATGGTGCTAAATATCTGTGGGAAGGAAAACACCATGAAACGAAATAACCTTTATTACCTGTTTGGCATGTATGAACCTTATATAGATTCTGTTATTGTTAATGCCATCAATGATACATATAGCGGTACGCCTCTTACTATCAGTTGCGAAAAATGTAATTCAGCCGTCTTGCTCGATACACCTGATGATATCGCGTATCTATATCGACTGGCACAGGAAAATCCTCTGCTGTATGCTGAATTAGCTTGCAAACCTAATAGATTACAGGAATATATGAATGCTATGAATGAATTTAATTAATATTAGTTATTTTATCATTATCACAAGCTGATCTAGTAATGTTTTGCTCGAACTTATAAAAACTTTTCGTCGCTTTTTTCGTCGCTTTTCCAATGAAAAAAGCGACGAATTATTTTAATCTATATAACTTGCCTTTCCACTATCAATGCTTTTCCCAATCTTCTCTATTATCCCTGCCATAAAACAAAGTCTATCATATACTCGTTATCAATCATTAGTAATAATGAAACTGGATATATTTAATCCACAGGCTTAATATATCTTCTTCTTTTAGTTGTTCCAATACAAGCCAATAACTCCTTATTCACTAATTCGTTTAATAATTGTCTTGTTCTTGGACCTTTTAAACCTATCTTTTCTGCCACCTGTTCCGTACTATATTCAATACCAGCCCCCATAATGGCTAAAATCTGCTGATGTCTTTCTGATAACGCCATTCCTTCCCTGTTTTTTAAATCTGCTGAATTTTCTGCTGATTCTGCTGATTTTTCTGCTGAATTATCATCAGATTCCTTTTCCATCTTCATCACAAGTGTCACCTGATCAAGATTTGTATCTTCTATTAATTCTGGTTTTATCCATCCTTCTGACTTCCACACAGCAAGAATTGTCGGAAATCCAGAGCCAGCATTATCGCCAAATCCAACCAATCTAAGCATAGTCTGCATATGAGGATTTCTTGACTTTGAATTACCTCCACGATAAATATCCTCTAGCGGAAGTTTCAAAATTCCCGGATTTGTAAATTCAAATGAATCAAACCTCTTAATTACCTTCAACACCCCTGCATCCATTAAGTAATCCGCATGAATAATCATATTTACAAAACCTTCACGAACTGCTTTGTGAATCGGAGTATCATCTATACGCTGAACGCCACCTTCCAATTTAAATGGCTTTTTTAAATCCTCAGTTAATTTAGGTGTTACTTTTGTAAAGAAATTAAACAGGTTATTTTCCCATGTACCATCATAAGTAATTCTGTCATTCCAGCGGATATCTGCTGTCACTTGACTCTCATTACGATAATCCATAAAAATATTATCAAAACGTTCTCTGATAGCCTGTCCTGTACCAAACATCAAAAGTCCTGCTAATGTCAAGCCTTCTACTCCAGTTTTTCTATCTTTCCTATAGCCACCCAACTTTTCAAGAAAAGATTTGTCATCCAAAGCATTCCATACATGTCCATCATTTCTGATTTCAAAAATCTGACGATATTTTCTTAATGTTTCTTTATCAATATCGTCCATTGTATAATACTCAATTATTTGATTATCATTGCCCTCTGGATTTTGATCTCTTATCATTCCTCTAATCTCATGTTCTGTCGCATGATAATCACCTTCATGGTTTCTTTTATAAGTTCCCTTATACGGATTTTCGCCAACATATACTGGACGCATATTAAAATCAGCTCTAGGCACATGAATCACAATTAATCTTATACTGCCATCTTCAACAATCCCTACATCATCATCTGTTAATAAATTTATATTAACCTTATTTCCATTAATTGTATTCCAAAAATCTTCTTTCTGCTTAGGTGCATCCTCTATTCCTTGTATTATAAATCGTTCCTTCGGATCAGTCTTTGTTTTATCTTCTCTTACTCCAAGTATGATATATCCACCTTTTGTATTGGCAAATGCAGAATATGACTCATACGCAGATTTTGGTACATTTTTTTCTGCTTTTTTGCACTCTATATCAACTTTTTCGCCTTGGTAAATGAGTTCCTTTAACTCCTGCATATTCATATGCTGCACCTGCTTTCTTATCTATTCATAATTATTTAGAGTATTATTACAATATACATGCTATCAAACGTTCTTGTTCATAAGGTGTTAGAATATTTATTATTGAGGATTTATTTTTTATAATATAATTCAAAACCTCATCTTCAGACAAATTTTCCGGTAAAAATTTCGTCAATTTTTGAACCAAACTACGTGGCAACCCATACTCTAATAATATTGACAAATTTTCCTGTAAAAAGTCATTTTCCAATTGTTGAACAAAATAACTATATGAACCTGCTTTCTTACCATGTTTCTCACACACATATCTTTGCAAACTATCTACTACCCTAAACGCTTTGGGAACTGTAAATTGAAACCAATGTCTATATATATGAAATGCTTCTTCAATAGCTTGATCATAATAATTTGAGTCTCTTTCTGCTGTCAAATTTTTAACCTTACTTTTCTTGTAATTATACAAAGACTCTATAATCTGCATCATATTTCCATTTGTTCGATACAAATTTAAATACATTGTGAGTTGCTCCACCGATAATATTCCTTTATTATTCTCGCAAGTAAATGTGTTATTTTCCGCCAACTTAAGGATATATAACATTTTATTATATTCAGGCATCCTTGTCCAAGAAATATCATGATAATGTCCGTTTTGTATATCCCTTTCAAGTGCATAATAAATACTCATTTGACTATTAACAGATGTCCCATTCTTTTTTATAATATCAAGTAATTCACTAGAAATCTCGTAGATTTTGTCATATCGCTCCCTAACTTGTGGTTTAACATCTTTTTCTGGTATATTTACCAAAATTTCATCCGTTATCAAATCTTTATTTTGTTCATAAAATGGAATGTCTACAACGATTTTTTCTTCTTTAGGTATGTTAATAAAGTTGTATACTTTTCCAACATAATGTTCCATCATTCTTCCGGAACGTCCCTTTATATTGCTATAGTCAAAGAAATCCAACTCATTTGTACCCTTTTTTTCATCAAAAATAACAACATTTTTTGCACTTGTATTGACCCCTTCTATTATGGTTGATGTGCAAAAAATATATTTTAACTTTCCATCATTGAAATAATCTATAATAGCTGCACCAATATGCTTTTGCAACGATCCATCATGAATTGCTATTTCATTTTTCAACTCATTTACCAAGTCCCAACGTTTAGATACATTTTCCTCAAGCCATGCGACCAATGGTAGCTCTTCTTTTTTTTCACTTTCTCTTTCTGCTAAATAGTTACAGTATATCTTTGCATATTTCCTTGCTCTTGCTGGACTAGAAAAATAAATTATTGTTTGTTCATTTTTCAATTCATATAACAACTCACACAATAATTCTATTTTTCTATTTTCATACTTTGCCTTCGATAACTCACGCCCCAACTGCTTACTTTTATCAATAACATCGCAATCAACTAATGAATACGATGATTTAAAAAATACTGCATTATATTTATCCGCAAATCCCTCTGTAATTCCGTCAATGTTAGGTCCCAGCAAATAAAATTTTGAATTATATTTATTCACAATCCTTAAAAAAGCATTATTGAGAATATTAGCACGTTCATCCTTCCTTCTTAAACTTAGCTTATAAAATTCATCAATAATCAGCAAATCAATATGTGGAAACTCTTCATACTCCATTACCCTCTCTGCTGTTAGCAAAAAAAGATTTCCTTTGTCAACCGAATACGCTTGCGATGTTCTAACTATAGTTTTATACCTATCTTTATATTTTCGTAATTTAATTCTTGTTTCATCTAATAATGCCAATGTTGGCTGAATTATTATTATATTATTATAAATGCCAGAAGCAACAATTTCTTCAATAAGCAAGCTTTTTCCAAAACTAGTTGGTGCACTTGCAACAACATTAACTTCTGATTTCAGTAAATCGGATAATTCCTTTTGTTTTATATGCATATATTTATTATCCAAATAATCTGATTTATAGCTTTGTATTCTTATTTCATCTGCAAGTGAATTTTGCTCTAAATTTTTTTTATTCTTTTCTAAATAAGGATAAAATCCTACTGCTTCCACCAAATCAGACCAAATGTCATATGTTTCCTTTGGTATTTTTTTCAACTCATCAAGAACTCTAATAATAATTTTACGAGCCATTACCAACTCTTCTTCTGTTCCACTCGCTATCAATCTTGAACACTTCAATGCCAAATCAAAACTTTGATTATATGAAATTGTATCTTGTAATTCAATAAACTCAAGTATTTTATCCATAACCATCACCTATATATTTTGCATATGCCACAATTTTTCATGCAAGATTTTGATTAATTCTTTTTTGTTTTTAACCGGAAATAAAAGCAAAATCACATTCAATCTCGATTTTAAAGGATGCTTATTTTCATCATCAAAAATTTTCTTTAATTCTCTTATATTCACTTCATGATAATTAATTGCATCTTGTCCATTTAAATTTTCAAATTTTGAATATATATCATTTTCATATGTACATAGCATCGGAATATTAATCATATCTAACTTATCACTTAATTTATTGCAATTAGACAACTCCTCAATCCACTGTTGTCTTTGGGGAATATTATTGCACTCAAGATTCTTCTTTATTATAATAAATTGTTCATCAAGATATTCCTTTTTAAAATGCTGTTCTAAATCAACTAGCAGTTGCCTAATTCCAACTTTACCATTACCATAAAATTTACTCTCTCCAAGCCATAAGACCTTCTCATCTGGTGAAATATGTACAGTATCAAATCCATGTGCTGGTACGCCTGAAGTGTCCTTAAAATAAACCTTAGATATCAGTGGAATTGTTCCCTTGAAATCACGCAGCAACAAGTGCAAAATCAATTCACCAAACTCTCCTCTATTTTTATAAGCAGATTTGTCTAATTCCTGTTTCGCTTGTAAATCTCCATTCATATAGTATCTTCTCATTAGTTCAAATTCTTTTATCTTATATATGCTATGAGCAGCCTCTCGTAATTTACCTACTGCATTTAGATTGTTTATTTCATCATTTTCGTAATTTGCAAATACATATTCGGGAATAACTTCCATAACAACTTTTGCAAATTCTTCTAGCATGTACCTACTGGCTCCATCATCCCCTATGTCCATGTCAATCAAAAATGAGTTCAAATCAGCTTCATCTATTCTGAGCAAAATAACATTATTTCTATCGAAAACTCTTGGCATGCCACTCACCACCTCTCTACATATACACTTCCCTAATCAATTCCATAACTTTTTCCACAAGCATCTCCAAGTTATCCCCTTCAGCCATAGATGCTATATCTTCTTTATCCTTAAAACACTTCCTGAGAATATCTATAATTACCTTTTCATCCTGAAGTTCCTTTTCCGACAACTCTTTTATCTTTTTCTCTATTTCAATAGATGCATCTGCAATCTGATTGCATCTTCCATAAGAGTTGCCTATATCCTCTGCTACCATATTGCCATAGTTTTCTTTTTCGTATGGATTAAATCCATAAAAAGCTTTGCTTGCAACCGGGCAAATAGCATCATAGATAATCTTTGCTCCAAGTTCTCTTTTTATCTGTCTAGGATATATCAATTTACCTTGGTCTGCTTTCATCTCAAGCTTTTCCTCAGCCATTTTACTAGCGTTTGTAATACGCATAAGATATGCCATCATTCGATTAGCAAAATTTTGCTCTGATATTTCTTGTCTACCTATATCTGGTATATATTGATTAATCTCATTCTCACTAATTGTCTGATTATCAAGATACAATTGATACATTTTTGATGCACATAATTTTACAACCGCTATGTTTTCCAATCTTTTATCCCCAATATGATTTAGAATTTCCATCTGTACCCAACCATACTGCTTATCTCCAACTTCATCAGGACAGAAAAACATATTTTGCACATATCTGTATCCCTGTTTCATAATAAAATCATCAAATGCTAATTGATATAAATATTGCTTTGTGACATCACCTACACCCGGTTGTCCACTAATGATAGCTTTATCTCCATGTATTTGATAATCTATACAATAATATTTTGCATCATATATTCCAAAGCAATAATCTTTTTTCTGTTCATCAACAGGATATATGCATACCAAATCAGGTTTTAATGTTTCCACCTTCGGATCTTCTACATCCGGAAACTCTGTTTTTCTCCATCTTGGTGATTTAATCACTTTTCTTAATGTTTTATCTTTATAGTCAACTTTATTCCATTCCTGGTTACTTAATGGAAGATCTACTATTTTCTTATCTAGAACACTTCCAAAATTATCAGCACATACTTTTTCCCAAACCAAGTTAAAACTATTAGTTCCATATAAACTATAGCTCACATCATTTTTGTCTGTTTTCTCGTTAGCAATATATGTATATATTGTTTTTAGAAGATTCTGTTTCCTTGTAATATATTGAGTTTGTATCTCAGACTGCAACCGATATAATATATAACTCGCATCACCAAAATCAGACATTTCTTCTTGTGTCAGCTCAACTTCTGTTAATTCAAATAATTCTAAAAGTCCTGCATCTGATAATTCTCTGCTACATTGTGTAAGAACGCATTCATGTAACCGCCGAAAATAATCATAGTCATTGTCAATCGTATTCTTGGTTTGTAATTCCACATAATATGGTTTGTTATTCTGTATAATTGCAAATGTTTCATTTATAGTCTTATCCCATAAAATCTCACCTTCTCCATTTGTTTCAATTATTTCTTTCTGATTTGTATACAAACCATCAGCATAATATGTCTCTAACAAATGAATAGATACAGCCAGTCTATTAAAAATCTTACTATCATCTTCTCCATTAAACAGATAAATCAATTGTTCTGATGCATTGTATTTTTTTATAACCTTTAAAACCTGCTTTAGATTTTCAAATAAATGTTCTGTTGATTTGATATATTTAGGATAACATTTAAAAACTTGCCCCTCGATTACAACAACTCCAACATAATCAAATATATATTCTATATCGCTTGAGCTGTCTATTACATCAGTCAAGACAATATCTTCATTTGATAAATCATCAAAATCCGGCTTATTCTTTTTTACAGCTTTAACTACTCCATATTTTTTAAGAATCCCGACAATGCGTCTGGTTTCTTCCATATTTATGTTAATTAAATTGTCTGTTATTTCCTGTAAAGAATAATGCTTTCTTTCACGAAAGAAACCTTTCGTCATTGTCTCTCATCCCCTTTTTATATATTTTCCAAATCTTCAATTCCAAATATGCCTTCACCATCCTGCTCAAAGGCTTTACATATTTCTGAAAAAATCATCTTTCCATTCTTTTTATGATGACCTATAAATATGTTCTCCGGACGCATCTTCATAACATCTTCAAACAAATACATGATTACTTTACTTTCAAATGCTTTTATATAACTATTCTCTTTTTGATGCATATCTTTAAGTGCTTCATTATCCTTCTCAGTCCGAGAAGCTTCATCTTTTGCTTCTAATTCGTCTACTTGCTCTTTATTATTCTTTATCTCGTCTAACATATTTTTAGATATAAAAAATGGTCCTAAAAGCTTGTCTTCATTAACTTTACACTTTTCAGATGTCAAAATATTATTTATCCTTGTTCTTAAACTATCCCAGCCAATATAATGATCCGCTTTATTGTCCTTAATACACATTGGTATGACATAATCTTTTATTGCTGCAACCTGCTCATCATCATTGACACTTAAATATTCGAATTCCCATCTACGCTTAAATGCTGTGTCCATTGGAAATACGCCCTGATCTGCACTGTTCATTGTTGCCCATATGTACATATTTGATGGAATACACATGTACATACATTTCTTTATATCATCATCCGAAAATTCATCAAAACTTTTTATAGATTCATTTCCAATACTATCTTTCTTCTTAAAACATTTAAGTTTTTTTATTAAATACTTTTTTATATCCTCAGTTGTTGCAACTGGATACTCACTTATTCCATTCTTTCTATCTAACAACTGAAAAACATCTCCAAAAACTGACGCAACATTCGCTCTATTAATTTCCTCAATTAGAAGCAAAAAGTTATCATTTGGATTATTAAGTGCTTGCACATATATTCTCATAAAAGGTCCTGGAACATATTCATAAACAATATCCGCTGACTTTTCATCCTGAACTGGCTTATATGTTCCAACAAACTGTGCATATGAATAGTTTGGATGAAATGTTACTCTTTCAAAATTATTTTCAAACAATCTACTATCTTCCTCTAGTTTGTGGCTTTTTCCGGTTCCAGGTGCACCAAAAATAATTCTATTATATAAAAAATGGAAACGTGTTTTTTGTTCACCATTTTGAACCAAATCAATATCAGGCACATTTCCTACATTACCTCTCATTTCATGTAAAACTTCTCTGTTAGCAATGTAAATTCCTAATTTGTCTGCTTCAAAAACCACTTCTTTATACTCCGAGCTTTGATCTGCATATATACCATAACGTCTAGCCTTTTTTTAATTCTGACATTTAACTCTATAGCTTTTCTGTCCATTTCCAATAACCTCCTCTGGAAACGCTATATACAATGATTTATCTATATCTTCATTTTGTTTATACGAGTATCTCGCTATTATAACCTTATTCTTAAGATTCTTATAATATAAATTACCCTGGCAACGTAATTTAATGGAATTAATATGATTTTTCAAATTACTTGAAATAATTTTTTCTTTTCCTTTTTTATTATTCTCTCTTGTATCATTTGATATTGTCAAAAAAGCCACATTAATTTCTTGAGTATCCTCATAGAAATTACGCTTGAGATTGTCATCCATATCTGGGATACTTGACCAATTATCCTTTGGTTTCAATATTATCTTATAATAAGGACCATCAGATTTTTCAAAACTTGATGGTAATATGTCATAAAAACGTTCTGCATATCCAAATAATTTTTTCAATTCATTTAGATTAGTGTTTGATTTACTTGTTTGTTCCCACACTAAATTACAATCATAATCAACCTGCCAGCGTTTTCCATCATCAACATTTTTTTGTTCATCACTCACTAAAATATTCCTCCTTTATTTTTTTTGCGACAATTTCTGCCATTAATGATGGCACCGCATTCCCAATTTGCCTCCACTGTTGCTTAAAATCTCCCATCAATTTATACTGATCCGGAAATGTCTGAATCCTTTTTGCTTCCTCTATTCGCAAAAATCTATTGCGCCAATGAAAAGGACCTTGATTATTAGAAAAACTTGCTTGTAATGTCCAGGATGGTCTATCTGGACTTAACTTTAATAAAAATGTCCAATATCTTGATTTCCATTTAAATTTAGGATCTTTACATCCTCTCTTTTCTGTATAATACAAATAATTATCTCCTGGTGGAATATTAACAAACAAATCATAATCTTTAGATCCAGGTCTCTGCAATTTTTCTTCTTCTGTTATATTGTCAAACTCTCCTATAACATCTTTGCATGTTACCCATGGCAATGTACCTTTAACTTTTGCATTCTCGGAATGTGTTTCAAAAGGAAAATCAAACTTCTCACCAACATCATTTCTTATGCCGACACATATAAATCTTTTTCTCGTTTGTGGTATTCCGTAATTCGCACAATTAACTACTTTGTATGTTATATTGTACCCCAATTCATAACTTCTTTCTTTCAAAAAATCAAATGCTTCCGTATGTGTCTTAAATGTGAATCCATCTACATTTTCAAAGAAAAACACTCGTGGTTTTATTTCTTCAACAGCTCTAAAATATTCAGGAACCGCAAATCCTGCTTTTTCATCATTGAGTCCATCCGCTTTGCCCACCAAATAATGACGAGTTTGACTATATGGCGGACAAGGAGGACCTCCTATAACACAATCTATCTCTCCATACTTGTTAACAACTTCATCAAAATTTATCTTTCTTACATCATTACAAATAACTTCGTCTGCCATATTATTAGCTTTAAGTGTATTGCATGCAATATCCCATACATCAGTTGCAAAAACTGTATGAAATCCTGCTTTTTTAAATCCTATGTCAAGTCCTCCTGCACCAGAAAATAAACTTACAACTTTTGGTTTTCTCATTATATCCACCTACATAATTCCTCGATAATTTTCTTTGCCAATAATGGCGGAACTGCATTTCCTATCTGTTTTCTTGCAGATCTTTCATTGCCATAGAAAACATAATCATCTGGAAATGTTTGTATTGCAGCACATTCCCGTATAGATAATCGTCTATTATTCCAATGGAATGGACCTTCCCAATGTCCAGGACTAGCTATAATTGTCCAAGATGGATGTAAGGGATGTAGTTTTAATAAAGAACTCCAATAACGCTTACCTGCAATAAATACCGGATTAGGATAACCTGCTTTTTCCGATAACGCAATATAGTTCTTTCCTGGTGGAATACAAGTTAACTCATGATTCCATTTTCCTGTTGTATCAACTTGCTCATCACAATAGTATAACTCATCATCAAATTTTCCAATCCAATCAATTACCCTTTCATATGGTAGAAGTTTCGGATTATTTTTTATAGCCTTATCATCTCCATGAGTCTGTACAATACTAGCCTTTATCTTCTTTTTTGTAGCAATAAAAAAAACTCTTTTCCTTTTTTGCGGTATTCCATAGTCTGCTGCATTTGTCTTTAGCATAGAAAAATTATAGCCAAGTTTTTCCATATTATTTACTATTACATCAACGGCCGGTCGATTCGATGGATGAAGTATACTCTCAACATTTTCTAATACAAATCCATCTGGCATTATTTCAGAAATCAATCTAAAATATGGTTCTATCATATTTCTAGGATCATCGTTCGCTTTCCTATTTTCGTTTTTTACCCAATAACCCGCTTTAGAAAACGGCTGACATGGTGGTCCGCCTACAATAAGCAGCTTACTAGGATTATTCTTTTTTATAATATTGATATAATCTTTTCCATTAACATTATTTATATTTTCACAAAAATGTTCACTATGTGAAAAAAATGGATTTTTTCTAAGGGAATTTACACTATCCTCATAAAAATCTAAACTAGACAGCACTTTAACCCCTGCTAATTGAGTTCCAATATCTAAACCGCCGCAACCCGAGAAAAAGCTAATTGCCTGTATGTCAGAATTAATAAACAAATCCATCTTATCGTTACAAGTATATCCTTTATGCTGATATGGAATTAACACATTCCCCTTATCATCAAGATCAAATTCACTAATAAACTCTTCTAATTGATGTTCTGTTATATTCTTTAACTCCGTTCTTTTAAGTATATATACCATATTATCTTTTGTTATCATGCTATTCTCCAAATTCCACGTTTAATATTTATTATCTTACCTTCTTTTTTCAGCTCAGTTCTGATCCATCTCATCCTGTAGTTATATGCCGTTCCTAATCCATTTTCATCTTCTGATAACAAATATTCTTCTGATAAATTCAAGTGTTTTGCTACCTGATCATTAATATATTCTGTTGTACATTCTGAGTTTTTTTCTTTTAAAACATCTATAGTTGCTATTTTTAATTCATTCTTAGTTGGAATATACATTCTTTATCCTCCATAACTCACCAATTCTACAATGCACTCTTCCCGCTTTTTACCCATTCATCGATCTCAGAAAATTTAAATTTCCAAAGTCTACCTATCTTATGAGCCGGTATATCTGTTTTTTTGATCCAATTTCTTATAGTATCTTTCGTTACACCTAGATATTCTGCGGTTTCTTCTAAATTAGACCATTTTTCATTAGTCTCAGACATATTCTCCCTCCGATTCTAAAATGTATAAAATAACAAAGTAATTATATCACGAACAGTTGTTTCCCTCAACTGATATTTCACTGTTTAAATATGATTTATTAGTATTTAATATATCTTTAATGTTCAATTATACATCCATTCTTAATTTAATATTGAGCAGAGGAATCATCTTCCTCTGCCCCTGTTCCACATCTTATCTTCAGCCTTTTCTTTATCAACATCTTTGCTAACTGCTTTATCATAAATCCTCTGGAACTCCTCATAAAGCTCATCTTCATCCAGCTTTATCCCCAGCCTTTTCATTACATCTGAGAACAACCTTATACTTCCACTCACATCAGTAATATCAACTCCAAATACATCTGCCTTGTCCTGTTGCTCTTAGGTGTTTTCGGAGTTGTAATAACATCCCGCCCCTGCAGTCGCTGATACGATTTATTCATTCTGACTGTGTCCTTTTCAAAATCAAAATCTTCCATCGTAAGTGCAAGCAGCTCACCTAATCTCATTCCTGTCCAGTACAGCATTTCAAATGCATAAAATGAAACCGGCTTATCAATCACCGCTTCTGAAAACTTCTTATATTCCTCAGTTGTCCAGAAAAGCATTTCCTTCTTTTCTTCCCTGCCCATATTTCCTGCCTGTCTTGCCGGATTTGATTTCAGATTATAAAACCTGCATGCATGGTTGAATATCGCACTTAAAATGTTGTGCATTGTCTTCTTGCAAGTCTGGGAATAACTCTTCCCATTCTCATTACGAAATGCAACCATCTCATTCTGCCACTTGCGTACATCTCCCGGTGTAATCTCATTCATCTTAAGATTCTTGAAATATGGAAGTATCTTTGTGTCCACAATGTGTTCTTTGGTAAGCCATGTGTTGAGTTTGACATAATTTTTCACATCCTCTGTATACAGCTTCCAGAACTCTCCTAATGTCATATCCAGATTGTTCTCCTGCCGTATTTTGTAATTACGCTCATAATCCAACGCTTCTCTTTTTGTTACAAATCCTCTCTTCTTTATCTGTTTATTTTCCCCGGTCCAGTCCTTACAATAGAATTTGACGAACCAGGTGCCTGTCTTACTGTCTTTATAAGCTGGCATATTCATCATCTCCTTCTTTCCATATGAAGAAGCAAATGCCTAAGCCGTATCGCTTCTGCACCTGCCTCTGTCTCAATCTTCTTACCTGTTGCTTATCCTGCATCACTCATACCATAAATGCGTTCTTCAAAATATTTTCTGCTTACTTTTCCACGGATTACAATGTAACCCTTCTTTTCAAGTTCACTGTTGATCTGTCTCATAAGCTTGTATGCTGCTGATCTTGAAATTCCAAGAATCTGCATCACATCTCCTACTTCTAAAAACTTTTCGTTCATGCCTTTCACCACCTTTCCTTTATAAATTTGTTTTGGCGTTTCTCCATACCAGTTCTGCTGATGTCACAACCAGCCTCCTTACCTGAGATAACCTCCTGTAATACCGTCCGCTCCTGCTCGAGGTACTCGGTCCGCTTGGGGGAGTGTCTACATTCGCTCGATTCCTATGAATGTCATGGCAAATGCCTGTTAGATTTCTGATACCGCTCATTCGGTTGTTTTTCAATACCGTATCGTATAGATAATTGAATTGATATTATTCTATACCGTGTGGTATTGAATTGTCAAGAAGTTTTTCTAATGTTTTCGTATAGAAAAACTTCCATTTTCATTTTTTCCGTGTTATACTGTCTTTAACAGTCCATCAGGGACAGATAAACGGAGGTGACTACACTATGACAATTGGTGAACGAATAAAGAAAATACGGGTATTCCGTAAAATGACAATGGATGAGCTGGGCGGTGCACTTGGCTTTGAAGGCAAAAATATGTCTGTCCGCATATCCCAGTATGAAACCGGTGCCCGCATTCCCGGTGAAGATATGATTCTAAAGCTTGCTGATGCTTTGCACTGTAATTACAAGGCAATCTCTGATTACAGCCTTGGTGCTGCTGAAGATATCATTGAAACACTTTTCTGGCTCGAAGAAAGTGCCACATCTCTCCCGGCACGTGGAAAAGGCACAAGATTTCCAGAGTATACAGCTCCCGGCAACCTGATTCATCTGACTACAATGACTCCGGCAAAAACTTCCGAGACTGCCAGACCAACTTACAATGAAGATGATTATGACAGTGCAGGCTCACCTGTCGCATTAACTTTTGAATATGGATTGGTAAATGATTTCCTTTCGGAATGGTGTGAAATGAAAACGAAATTAAATAATGGAGAGATTTCTCCTAATGAATATTTTGAGTGGAAAATAACATGGCCTCATGCATAGAACAAGCTCGCAAATGCCCATTTTACTAGGCTTTGCGAGCTTTTGAAAATTATTCAAACTCTTCCCAAAGGAAGTATCATCAAATCAAAAATGCTGATTTTATGCGACATTCCACCGCATCTATTTCATCAAATGTTACTCTTTTCATATCGTTTTCAAAAACTTTAGTAGCAAATTAGTTGCAATTATTCAATATTGCATCTACGAAATCCATGGCAGATATAATCTACTTTTACTACTAAAAACGAATAATTTCCTGTGGCTGTCAGGTTGTCATATGACACCTGCTGCCACACCCAAACTGAAAGGAGCATTGCCATGAGTAGCAAACATAAAAATCCAACCATCAGCTTCCGAGTTACAGACGCTGAGCGAAAACAAATTGAAGCCCGTATTCTTGCCAGCGGAATGATGAAGAAAGATTACTTCATCCGTTCCTGTATCTACAACCGCATCTGTGTTGTTGGTAAGAAAGAAACCATATATCCTCTGGTACAGACTGTGAATGCATTATATCTACGATTACTTGAAATGCAAAATGCATTTACCGGTACTGATGCAGATACCGTAACTACTGCTATACCTGATACACTTCCATCTTCTGATGTAATTACTGAATTAAAGACCGAATACATCAATATTCTTACAGCCATTATTGACCTGTTAAATGGTGCAAAATATCTGTGGGAAGGAAATTTCCATGAATAATAATCTTAATTTCCAGTTCGGTATGTATGATCCTGCTACCGACTCCATTATTGTTAATTCCGGTGAGAACTCCGTTCTTGTTATCCGTTGCAAAGAATGTAATTCTTCCGTTATCTTTGAGGAACCGAATGATATTGTGTATCTGTGTCGATTGGCAGAGGAATCACCACTTACATATGCCAAACTTGCACTGAAGGAAAATGGTCTGCAGGATTATGTGGATGGGATGAATGAGTTGAATTAACTCCTCATAAAATTTACCACTTCATCTCTCTAGTCAACACTCCTAAAAACTAGGGAGATGATTTAACTATAGATATATGACTTCATACTTATTTTTTCTTTCAGAATTGGATATATATGGTCTTTCTCATCTGTTTCATATATTTCCATTGTAATTGTTTTTTCATTCCCAGTGTCTTTAAATTGTTTAAATATCATATTTATAGTCTTATAGCCCGTTACTTGTTTTACTATTTCACCTGTATTTTCCACCTTAAAAAAGCGACTCTTTTCATTTATCTGCGCTAATAACAAATCTCCAAATATTCCTTCTACAATGTATTGACCATACAAAGATATGGACTGTTGATAGTACAACATTGCATATGGAATATTGTATTTTGTAACAGCTTTATAAGTATATGCATGTGAATTGATAAAGGAATCATATAACCTATTAATAATCTGTGTTGACAAGTTAATAGAAACCACTTTTCTTATATCCTTAAATATATTTCTCTTATTATTTCCTATAAGTTCCTTTAATTCTTCTGAATATTCATCAGTATGTTTTATTTCTGTATTCCCCAAAGGGGTGGGATTATACAAAGAACACCCTTCCCTATCACCCGGATTCCAGCACTCAAAACCATGAATCTTTCCTCTCGTATGTTTTGCATATGTAGTTATTATTCCTGTTTGATTTTGCATCATTTCTGCTCCATACAAATTAATAATGTGAACTGGATTACCACACTCCGGACAGACTGCATAACATTTTAATTTCTTATCAACACCATATTGATAATATGGAAATCTCTTCTTAGTTAATTCTTCAAAATTATCAATATTCAAAAGACATGGTTTTCCTTTTTTTATAGCAAACACATCCATACAATACAACTCCTTTCTCCAAATGCTCCATGATAATATGAAGTTTTCAAGCCTTTGTTTCTTTCTCTTTTTTTACATATTCATTTACACTTGATTCATTAATAATATCCTTCACTTTTTTACAAATAGGCAGCTCCAAAAATTCCTTTTTTCTCACATTTGCCAACTCAAATTTATATTTCCACTTTTTTGAAACTTCCGATAACTCAATTACTCTTTCAATTGGATAATCTTTGAAATAGCTTATATCTTTATCTGTATAGTTTTCCTTTGTATAATTTCTAAATGCCACAGCTATTCTTTGTGAGCACGACTCTGGTGACTCTATAAAATCGTATGATGAAACTATTTCACATACATAATTTTCCAAATAATTATAATCTGGCGGAAAATCATCTGCTACCACTTCTCCATCATCATCTTTTATTGCACATGGTTTAGGATTAATACCATTCTCTCTTAACTTATCGATATAATATTGCATAATGCAACTTGTATCTGCATTTTCTTTACTATATCTACAAACATCTCTATACGCACTCAATAACGCAAGCAACTTATTTCTTTCTTTTTTCCGAAGATATTTAACTGCATAAGAACAATTAATTTCAAAAAGAGCTTCATAATTCTTACGCGTATAATTTCTCTTTTCCAACAATTTTACAATTGGAAATATTACCGTCATCAATACACTTTCTCTATTTGCTTTGTCATAATATCTTTTTGATATTAGCAATGACGCAATTGCAGAAATGAAAATAGCTATTGCATTTTGATATAGCCAATTGCCTATTTGTGCCCACATCTTTTCTCCTTCCAGTATCCCATACTTACTATTGCTCATATGTTTCTCAGTCTCATCATAGTCTCAAAATTTCATCCCCAAATGAGACTGCGTGAGACTGAATTGAGACTGAATTTTTCTGACAAATCCAAAAACATTGATTTTACTGCATTTATTCGACTTTGCTCAGTCTCATCCAGTATCATATCTCATGAGACTATGTTGAGACTCACTTGAGACTTGATGCGACTAAGTAAGTTACAAAGTCCATGTTGATGTCTTTTTATCATACATCGCACCTGTAACCTTTTTAATTTTTGCATAATCCCTGAATACCGTTGCTCTTGATATGTCAAGTTCTGCCATTACCTGCTCAACAGACAAATGAAGATTTTCGCATATCATATTATAAATCTTTTGTTCTCTTTCAGATAATATTTTCTGCTCCCGTGCTTCATCTGCTGCCATTTTATCCAACGGAATTGTTATTCTAAATACATCATCCTCAATTAATTCAGGTTTTCCACCATCTGAATAAATCGGTGTATACTTGTACAAATTTCTCACACCTGAGCCAATCGTATCTGTTCTACCAATGTTAGCAAAAAATTGCTGGATTAACGGATTTTTAGGATATGGTGTAAATTCATCACTCATAATATTTCCGTGTCGTCTTGGGATACACCAGTTTTCTGTTTTTAACCAGTCTTTTTCAATAATTACCTTTGCCGGAAATGCACTTGAATAATCCCTATGAACAAGTATATTACCAATTACTTCTCTGGCAATAATTCCTCTGATACTTGTATTTACATTATCAATCAGGCAGAACTTATCTGATGTGTGTTTCGCCACAAATTCCATCAAAAGGTCATATGCTTCTATCAGATTTGTCGTCACCTGCAATCTATCATCATATCGATCTACATTTTCAACTCTGTAAATTGCATCCGTAATATATCCGGGACAGCAGGAACGAATCACTTCATCTTTTCCAAACAATAGTACGCCCGCCAGATTATATCCCTGAATACCTGATGAAAAATCTTTTTCCCACAAACCTGCACTTGTAAGTATCTCTTCATCAGACATTGTAAGCCACTGATGATCTGGATTTTTACTTTTTGCAAGATTACGCACCTTGTCCATTAAGTCAAGACGCAGATCTTCCTTTGTTACATATGGGAAAATCTTATGTTCCGCATATGTAGTACTCTTTCTGTTGTACATATTCTGTAACTGAATTGGCGAATCCGTAATATCCATATCACCATCTTCATTTCGGTCATATATTCTGTTTCCACATTTTTCCACAGTAGCCGTTGGCGGTACATATACCCATAATAATATCATTCCTTCGTATTCGAAGTCCTCTATTGAAAGATACAGCGTTGGTGACATCTTGCTCGGATTATTGAGCTGATTCACAAAGTTTTTCTTCATATCTTTTATTAAATTCGGATTAATACCTATTGGTGTACCATCATCCTCAACACCCATAATAATATATCCGCCATATCTATTGGAAAAAGAACACACTGTATCATAAACATCCTCCTGGATGCCATGCTGACAGGTTTTATATTCTACTGTTATCTTTTCATCTTTTGAAAGCAAGTCTCTCATAAGCTCTGTTGTCATTTAATCGCCTCCATTTTTTTAATACATCGCTATAAAACATTTTCCGTAATTCTTCTGAAATATCAGAAATGGCATCTCGGCTCTAGCGAGCATACTATTGTTTACTGGCACATAACTGTAGACATCAATACCAGGTATGTTTTTGATTACCTTTTCTTTATTCAAGTTATAAATATAATTTTCCCCGCTATTCCATAAAGTTTTCATCTTAATGGCAATGCAGTTTGTCTGAACAGCAACTTTATAATCTTCAAGCATCGACTTATTTATCTGCTCAGTATTTATGCCATCCGATATATCCATATTTCTATTATTAGATTTTACAATATGAACATCCTTATTCTTTATTGCCTCATCATCAAAACCCAAGTCTGCATACAACTTTTCATAATCCGTTACAAGTTCAGGAAGAACCATTTTTACTGCGAAACGACTATCTACAAGATTGCTTACAGATTTATCATCTGTCCGAAATAAATAAATGCCCCATGCGGTATCATCACCATCTTCATTTTGTATACGAAAAGAATCATATGCATTAAACTTGTCCACAGCTAACAATTCTTTCTTTGTTGGTTTTGCAAATTCTACGATTTCATATGTTGTACTCATAAAGAACTCCTTCCGAACTCAGATAGAAAATAATCATTTTTGATTATATTAACTATCATAATTATCCCCTTTCATTTCTCTGTAAATTGCATGAAAATGTTGACTTTCATAAAATTGAGAATAATTCTTTCCATCCTTTAAATAAATAACAAGCAATGGCAACCACCATTTAGAAAACATAATACTTCTCATCCAAAAAGATTGTTCTCCTTCTTTATTCACTTTTGCCGAGTATGTGTTTTTTATATAATCAAACAACTCCTTATTGGATGCATTTTTTTCTTTTACAAATTCTGCTAAGATAATTGGATTTATTTCATCACTTCCAAAACCAGCTAACAACTCTTTAATATTTACTTTAGAGTCATACTTACTCAAAACATAATAATGCCATATCTGCAAAAGAGAATCTTGATATGTTGCGTTTATAAAATCGTTTTTTGATTTCAATAGATTTACTATTCCGTCTTTTTCATGGTCTTTATCAATCAATTCCAATATCGCAATAATAACTCTATAGCAACGCGATGCAAATATTGGTTCCGAGCATGCCAACTGCAACATATATGCTACAGTATATTTTTTCAAATCGATTTTCTCATCCATATCAAAATGAAGTTTTTTTAGGCTAATAGCTCTTCTAAACATTGACAAAAATGCTTTTATTTCAGATTTTTGATTATTATCATATGCTCTAGCCACATATCCTTTAATATTATAAAAAATCTCTTTATCATATTTTATACTATCAATAGAATCAAAATCAAAAAAATCAAATCTCTTCTTCATCTCATACATATCAACATATGACATATTGTATATACTCTTTTGTGACTCAGTTTTATTATTATTTATTCTAAGCCTATATTTATTCAAAACCCTTTGTACTAATGGTAATTTAGAATATATTTCCTCTAAAGAATCTGAAAAGAAAGTCAAATCATCAACATATCTAATGTACGATACATCATCACCTATAACATTATTAATCTCATAATCTACGCATAACATAAGCAATTCCGCAGAAATTGTCGAAGAAAATACTCCTGTCACAATTCCCTTTGTTTGATTATTATTTATCTTCATATTGTAATAATCCAAAAAATCAAAATATGCATTACATGAAATATTACCCTTATATGGTTCAGCATCTTTAATTTTGCTAAGATAATGTGTATATACATTTGGATAAAATGACTCTATATCCACTTTAACCGAATGTAATTTAGCGCCTTGTTTTTTTTAGTATCTTACATTGTTCTCTTCGTATACAAGTTGTCCTGTGGTTTTATTATTCTTTACAGCAAATATTCCACTCTCAATAATTTCCTCGCTCCCATCATACAATTTATAAATATGAAACAGCTCATTAAATAATATATAGGAATTTGAATTACAAACATATTTATCAAATTCCGGTTCATTATACAATTTACTGAACAATTCATCATAAACAGCAATTGTATTGTAAACAAATGTACATAATATTTCAAATTAGGGATTTGCATTTCTCTCAACGCACCATTCTTCTTAAACTCAAAAAAGGTTATAGGTTCTATCCCGTCATTAAATATATATGATGGTGCCTGCGTATTTTTATATTCAGTTATTATTCCATCCGCTTTATAAAAATCATCGTACATATCATTATCAATATTTTTAACAATCCCCTTTATCTTTTCTTTCATATTTGCTATATCTATAATTGGTGGTAAATCCTCATACCAATATCCCACTATTAATAAATCAATATTTCTTTGCTGTATATCATCATTATTATCTATCATTTGGTTCCTCCTAAGTAAATATTACATTTCCTAAGACATCCGTTTTCACAAAAGGGTATTTCAACTTCTCCACAAACATATTATGTCCAACCAATCCCTTGATCTGCTCCCTGTCATCCAAGCAGCTTGTGCCACTTCTTCTGCTGTGGCATTGCCTAAATCAGTCTCTCCATCATACTCAAATCCTTCTTCAATCGATTATATTTCCAATTTTTACTTTGTCTTATTATCAATACTCTGTATGATAAATCTTTCTTAGTAGTTTTTATTAATCTCTTACAACACAAGATCAATGTAGACACCTTATGTATCTCAAAGGCAAAAAGTGACTCGAAAATAGTCTTCCTCACAGTAGCCTCTATCTTTTGCACCTTCAATCTACTTTTCTCATAAGTAAATAGTTTTTAATTAATGTATTAACATTATGAAACTATCTTTCAAACAAATCTTTTTATTACATCCATTTTTTCAACAGGAAGCTTATCTATTTCTCTACTAAATATAATTTCTTCTTGATTAATCACCTCTACATATGGTTCCAACCACTCAATGTCCTCAAACGAAAATCCATATCTAAGCATCCAAATTTCTTTTTCATTTTCTGTTCTATACTTAACAAGCTGAGCCATTCTCTTTGCTCTAATATCACCAGTTTTTTCATAGTATTCGTTAAATGCAGCATAAAATATGTCACTGAGTTTAAATCCTATAATCTTATCCAAATAATCATATGTATCAAACACTATTCTATCATAATCTACATCTATTGCCTTAATTTCATTATTTCCGAACATACTAAATACTTGAAGGTTTTTATTAGGAATTTCAGCATATCCGGATATAAATGAAGCATATAAATGTTGCAATTTAAAACTTGCAATATGTCTTTCAAATTCATTTCCCTCTTCAATTTCTTTTTGTAATTGCTCTCTCTCTTTCTTTTTACTTGCGTAAGAATATCGGTAAAAACATATGTCCTTAAATGATTTACAATGTATTTGCCAAAGTAATATTTTTATTGCCGTATTAAAAACCTGCTTTTCACCATCACACAAACTTCTTCCCAAATAATATTCATATAATTGTTTGAAATAATCGTACAAAACCAATTTGCATTCTTGATCTTCATTAATAGTTGTGAGGCTTACAAGTTCATTTGTTTCAAACATTGTATTCAAAATATTATTTATGATATTTTCAGAACTCTCATCTTTTAATTTAATTAACTGTTTTTCGGTAATATTATACTCATCAGATATCGTTCCATTTATTATCGACTCCTTAAATTCCTTTAAATCATCATCAACTTCTGATTCAAGCATCGAAACATCCTCCAAAACATCTGATGAATTAATAATCTCTCTCAATTGAGACATATTATTTACTTTTACAACAATGCTCCCAAAATCAAATTTTTTTTCTGTTGTTGAGCGTCCTGCTCTGCCTATCAAATTTTTTAAAGATAATGGCTTGCTAGCTTCAAATGTATTAAGATAAACAACATCAAACGGCATATTAATGCCTTGTTCCAATGTCGAAGTTGCAAAACAAATCCTACAATATCCTTTATTGGTAAATTGTTCTAGTAATAGCCTTGCTTGCAACGGCAACGAACCATGATGAATAACAATTCCATGTTTCATCAAATCCAACATCTGCGAATATCTCTCTTTTCCCATGCTATCATTTGCACCAATATACTTTTTGATTTGTTTTATATATTTTTTCGCACTCTTGTCATTAATTTCCGGACACATATTTATATATTTTTCAAATTTTGAAAATACTTTTTTGTTATATATGCTCGCCTTTGTTGTATATATCAGAACACTTCCACCATTATTTATTGCAACTTCTACCGGATCAAACTCACATATCACTTTCTGTCGTCCCATAACTTCTTTGCTTATTCCAAAATGATAGTACTTTCCCCCATCCACAGCATAAAACATCTGCCCTACGTTCCGATATTTATAACATTTGGCATCGGAAGTATTTAAATTAAAATGGTTTTTATTGATTTGTGCCTCAGGATTCTCAACAAAAGGGTGTGCAAATACAAATTTTGCATCTGGAAATGCCTTCTGGGCACGCCTAACAATACTATCAAAAAAAATTCCTCTAGAAGTTTCTTCATTACTTATTTGAGCCTCATCAAACAAAAAAATATCGATCACAAATTGTTCTTTCTGCCTAAACAACTCTTTACATCGTTCTGGCGTAACAATGAATATATTTCTTTTAGCTCTTTTAATATTGATTTTATCAATAAAAGTGAGAATATTAACACTCTTATCCTTAATATTTTCACATAATGTATTATAGTACTCGTTTATCAACGCTCTTGACGGAACAACAATAACAATATCGTTATTTGCACTGCTGATTAAATGTCTAAATACATATGACTTTCCTGTACTTGTTGGCGCCGAAAAACTAAAACATTTATTATTTTCAATCTCATTTACAATATTTGCCTGAACAGGAGTATATTTATTATTATAAGTCTCCTCTATATGCTTTTCATACATACCAAAAACCACTTCTGGGAAACTATCTGTTTTTATTAATTTATAATATACACCCATATATTTTAAAATTTTGTTTTTCCATTCTTCAAATTCCTGAGGTTGATAAATTGATAAATAACATAAGATCTCCATGGTAGTATTGTTAGCTGGTCCATTTGTATATATGTCATGTACAACATACTGCACTATTTGTGATATATTGTCTCCAATTTTAATTCTTCTAATTATATCCTTCATATATTCACCGCCAAAAAAATCACTTCTTTATTGTTAGAAATATTGCTGTAATATTTGTTAGAAATTATTCCTTTTATTATTCTTTCTGATGATGTTCTCTTAGACGCAAATGCAATAGCATACGCTTTATCCCCTTGATCTGCCAATTCTAAAGATTTTTCTTCAAAAAATTTGTCTATATCATTTAAATCCGATAAATCCTGCCCCTCTCTAATAAATCTATCTACCTGTTCCATACCAACACCATACGCATTTTGTCGCGAATTATATTTTGCCTCTCCGAAAATAATTATTTTTTCCTTATTCGCAGAGTAGAAATCAAATCCTGGATTGCCTGAAACCTGTTCTTTAAAGAGCTCAGCCAATGGAATATCTAAATAATTCAATTCGGTCACCAGAGCTTCTCTTGCCAACTCTGACACAACATATTCTCCTGAATCTTCTGTTATTTTATCATCATCCTCCTTCAATATTTTATTTGCCAAATATTTTGCAGTATCTTCAGCACGCTTTTGGAAGCTATTACGTATATACAGTTTATCAAATCTAGAAATCCATGACAGATCAGAAAGTGATGTTATGATATCGCGTAACGTGACAGCTAAGTTTTCTGGTTCTATTCTTATATATGTAATGTTATCATGTTTTTCAGTATCTATCTTTTTACATTCTATAACCTTCAAATTTGCAATCTCCTAATCCTTCATCTCAACACTATGTATTATCTATCAATTTTATCTAAAGTCGATGTTAGAACCACATGTCTTCTCTGCTACAAATACAAATCCCTAACCAGTTCCATAACTTTCTCTGTCAGCATCTCCAAACACATTCCTTCAGCCATAGAACCAATATCTTCTTTGTTTTCAAAACACTTCTTCAGAATTACCTTAACCACTTTTTCATCCTGTAGTTCCTGTTCTGACAAGTCTTTTATTATCTTCTCTATTTCAATAGCAGCATCTGCTATCTGACCACAGCGAACATAAGAGTCCCCTATATCTTCTGCTACCATGCTGCCATAAGTTTCTTTTTCATATGGATCAAATCTATAAAATGCTTTACTGGCAACTGGACAAATTGCATCATAAATGATTTTGGCTCCAAGTTCTCTTTTTATCTGTTTTGGATATATCAGCTTTCCTCGTTCAGCCTTCATCTCAAGCTTCTTTTCTGCCATTTTACTGGCATTTGTAATTCTTGTAAGATATGCCAGCATTCGTTTTGCAAAATTTTGGCTCTCTACTTCCTGTATTCCAACTACCGGAATATATTTCCCAATCTCTCTTTCATCAATTGTTTTGTTTTCAAGATAAATATCATACATCTCTGATGCACATAACTTAACAACCGCAATATTTTCCAGTTTCTTATCTCCAATTTGATGTAGCATGTCCATCTGTACCCAGCCAAAATCCCTATCTGCTGTTTCACCTGGGCAAAAAAACATATTTTGAACATATCGATATCCCTGTTTTACGATAAAATCATCAAACGCAAGCTGGTACAAATACTGCTTTGTCACATCTCCTACTCCGGGTTGTCCCGAAATTTTTGCTTTATTATCTTTGACTTGATAATCTATACAGTAATATTTAGCATCATATATGCCAAAACAATAATCCTTCTGTTCATCGTCGACAGGATATATGCATACCAAATCCGGCTTTAATGTTTCCACCTTCGGATCTTTCACCATCGTGTATTCACTTTTTCTCCATCTCGGAGCTTTTATTACATCTCTTAATGTAGTTTCTTTTGTCTCTGTCTTATTAGTCTTTTCTTTATATAACGGCAAGTCTACGATTGCTGTATCAAGCACACTTCCGAAGTTTTCAGCACACACTTTTTCCCATACCAGATTGAAACTGTTTGTGCCATATAGACTATAACTTATATCATCCTTGTCTGTCTTATCATTTGCAATGTATGTATAAATAGTCTTCAAAAGATTTTGCTTTCTAGTAACATACTGTGACTGTATTTCTGATTGCAATCTATACAAAATATAATTATCATCCCCAAAATCCGAAAATTCTTCTTGCGTAAGATTCACTTCCGATAAATCAAATAACTGTAATAATCCAACATTTTTCAATTCATTGCTACAGGTTGTAAGCACACATTCATGCAATCTTCTGAAATAATCAAGGTCATTATTCACAGTATTTTTTGTCTGCAATTCCACATAATATGGTTTATTATTTTGTATAATAGCAAAGGTTTCGTTTATAGTCTTGTTCCATAAAATTTCACCTTCTCCATTTGTCTCAATTATTTCTTTTTGATTTGTGTAAAGTCCATCAGCATAGTATTCTTCAAGCAAATGTAACGCAACCGCTAATCTATTAAATATTCTGCTATCATCCTCACCATTGAATAAATAAATTAGCTGTTCCGACGAATTGTATTTTTTGATTACCTTTAATACTTTCTTTAATTCCTCAAATGGTTCATCTTTAGTTTCAATATATTTTGGATAGCATTTGAATACATGCCCTTCAAGCATAACAACACCAACATAATCAAACACATACTCAATGTCACTGGAATTATCCACAACATCCGTCAAAACAATATCTTCATTTGATAAATCATCAAATTCTGGTTTTGTTCTTTTTACAGCTTTAACAACTCCATACTTTTTAAGAATACCAACAAGGCGTCTGGTTTCCTCTAAGTCAGCATTTTCCTTTTCATATAGAATGTCTGCTATATTTTGTAATGTATAGTGTTTTCTTTCCTTGAAGAAACCTTTCGCCATGCTATAAAACCTCTTTTCCTAAATGTTATCTGTGTCTTTAATACCCAAATGTCCTATATCTACAATTCCAAAAATATGTTCACCATCTTTCTCGAACACTTTGCATATTTCCGAAAATATCATTTTTCCTTTCTTCTGAGCATAATCAATAAATATTTTCTCTGCCCGCATTTTCATGACATCCTCAAACAAATACATAATTACCTTGCTTTCAAATGCTTTCATGTAAGATATTTCTTTTTTACATATCTCTGCCAAGATGTTATTATCTTCATCAGAACGAGATTCTTTATCTATTGCTAATATTCTGTCCTTTTCGTCTTTATTAGCTTTTATATCATCCAATACATTTTTTGAAATAAAGAATGGTCCTAACAATTTATCCTCATTCACTTTGCAATTATCAATGAGAATACTGTTAATTCTCGTTCTCAAATCATTCCAGTTTACATAATAACCTTGTTCCATATTCGCACACATAGGAATTACATACTTTTCTATTTTAGCAACCTGCTCTGGTTCATTGACGCTTATATACTCAAATTCCCATCTACGCTTAAATGCTGTATCCATTGGAAACACTCCCTGATCAGCACTATTCATGGTTGCCCATATATACATATTTTCTGGAATTTTCATTTCAATGTACATCTTTTTTTCTTCATCAGATAACTCATTTATATCTTGATCTTTCAGGCAGTCCAATTTTTCCAATAAATGCTTCTTTATATCTTCACTTGTGGCTATCGGATATTCACTTACTCCATTTTTTCTATCGAGCAATTGAAAAACATCCCCAAATACCGCTGCAACATTTGCTCTGTTAATTTCTTCTATCAACAATAAAAACTTTTTCTCAGGATTATTCAATGCATTTACATATGTTCTCATAAAAGGTCCCGGAACATATTCATACTTTATGTCTGTAGGATTTTCACCCTGAATGGGTTTATACGTTCCCACAAATTGGGCATATGAATAATTTGGATGAAAAGTCACTCGTTCCATATTTTCACCAAATAGTTTGCTATCTTCTTCCAATTTATGACTTTTCCCAGTTCCTGGTGCGCCAAAAATAATTCTGTTTCTTTCTTTTCCTGTATCTTTATCAATATCTTTATCAGTATCAATAAGTGTTATATCCAGGCTTTCCCATGCGTTGTGTAATGATTCATTATCTTCATATTCCTCTGAACCATTAGGATTCACAATAGTTGCTTTTAATATAAGTTCATTCTGATTCCTAATGCTTATATCTGATACAAACCAACATGCATCATCTGATAAATTCAATTGATTTTTCATTTGTTGTATAAATGTTTGATTCGAATAAATCTCGTTGCCCTTCTCAATATAAGTATTGCTTGGTCCATACTTAACTCTTAATCTTCCAGCATGTGATTTTGAAGTATCCCTAGTAATTAAAAGTATATATTTTCCACCATTTATAAGGATGTCATTTATATATACTTTATGAAAAACAGATGCTAAAACAATTGGTGAGTCATCTACATTCCCACGAACTACCTTTCCACCTTTTCCAATTTTTGTCGTTATCTTGTCCAGTGAAACTGACGAATAAGTCATACCTTTTAATATCTCATCAATCTCTGTATTATCATTTATTTTATGTTCTTTCCCTTGTCCAAGCGCAGTTGCCCAATTAGGTGTATTTCCACCCTCTTTTACGCTGAATCCAAATGCCAATGTCGCAAAATCTATTTTCATAATAATTGCCTCCATATATGATTCAATAATATACCAACTACATTTACATCCCAGCCATTAGCAGCACGCTTAGATAGCTGAGTATATGATTGCCCCGCAAAATTCACTTCTCCGTCTTTAAATCCCATTAATCGAAATTGTTCTGTAACAGAATATTTACGAACAATTTCAATTCCATCAGGTCCTGTTGGCTCAACAAGTCTCAATTTATTATGTTCAGGGGCTAAAATTGTAATACTAATCCCATCATTTCTAATATTTCTGTTATACAAATCAAAGCACGATGCTTCAGACACTACAAAAGATGGTATTCCATAGAAATCTTTTATTCTTTGAATTTGTTGTTGAGACAAATACAAAAACTCTTCCGGCTTTTCATCAACAAAATCTTTTAATCTCAAGCCATTGTCTATAGTTGGTGGCACCATAGAGAAATCTTCTGGCAACCCACCTAAACGAGCAAACATCCACAATCTTTCTCTGTTCTGTGGAATCCCATAATCCTTTGTATTTAAAACGGCATAATGCAAATCACCATATCCTAACTCTTTTAAAGCATTTTTTAATGTATTGAATGTTTTCTCAAATCGCTTTGTAGCCAATCCTTTTACATTCTCCAAAAAGATATACTGTGGTTTTTTTACAGCACATATTCTAATGATGTCATACAATAAAGTTCCTCTACCATATTGATCCTTTTCCCCCTGCTGCATACCAACTGTAGAAAAAGGCTGACAGGGGAATCCACCCGTAAACAAATCAAAATCAGGCAATTCCTCTGGATTAACCTGAGTTATATCACCCCAGTTATGAATCGGATTACCCTTTTTATCCGTATGATTTGCATCATAAAGTGCTGATGCAAACTTGTCAAACTCTGAATATCCTACAACCTCGTAATTAATACCTGCCCTTTGTAAACCATATGTAGCACCTCCATATCCCGCAAATCCTTCAAATACCTTGATCCTTTTATGTCTCTTCAATTTTTCCATTTATATTTTCACCTTTCAAGCTCAACTCATAGAAGTTAAGAACTATTTATTCGTTATTTTTTCATTAATGAGTCAGCCACAGACTTTCTATTTCTTCATATGGATAATTTCTTGACTCGCAAAATATTTTTATCGTGCGCATTGCTGTCATATTAGGTCGTGCTTTACCCGTTTCCCAACGATTTACCGTGGACGAAGCTACTCCTAACTCTTTAGCAAATTCTTCCTGTGTCAAAAGATACTTTTCACGTAATAACCTTATATTGTCTGATAATTGCATCCGTATTGCACCTCCTAAGCATTATTCATCCATTATCTTATCACAAAACAGGCGTTTTTTCAATCAAAACAGAGAGACAGGGCAGTGTAACCACCGCACCTCCATAATCTCCCACCAAACAAATTAGGTGCCACAGCTTATGCCATAGCACTCAAATCACCTTATCGACTGCATCCATTTTGTTCAACCTTCTTTTCTCGCATCCCCTCCTCATATATCTTCTCATACAATTCATACTTCTCCTGCTGCCCCAGATGCACACCTTTTCTATCCAAAACAGCACCAAATACCTTAATTCCGGTATAGTAATCCACATCCGTCAAATCAAACGCCTCTGATAAAGTATACACTGGATACCTGATTAATTCATCCGGATTGCCCCCACACATCCATTCTCTGTAGAATTTGCTCCACCTTTCGGCTAATCAGATGCTCAGCTTCCCCTCTCGCACTATAATTTGCCAAAAACTTCGCTTCCTCATAGATTTCATCAAAGCCTGCATTCATGCCAACTGATTCAAAATATGACTTGACTACATCAAATGCATTTTCTATATCATTCATATCACAGCCATAGCAACGCACCTTTTCCGCCACACTGAGTCGCATATAATCATCCTTGTTAGATGGGAGCTCATCCTTTTTATCCGTATCAGCTGTCACTGTATCCAATTCTCCAAAAGGTACATCTTCCCTAGTCTCCACAATATCTGCAAGCTCATTTACTACTCCTTCTAACAGTTCTGTTTCGCTTGCGTCAAAACATTCTGCCATAACATTCTCGGAAACAGCTTCAGCGATATCTTTCCCCTTACAGTTATCTTCCATATCCGTTTCCGCAACAGACGCTGCAGTCATTTCCTCTTTCTGCATACGATACAGATTCGCCGGCACTTCCACCTTATACATCTCTGTAATATCATCCAATTCATCAACCGGTATTCGAAGTTCTAATTCTGCCTCCTTGAGACTTCCATCCCATTCAAGACATCTGACTACCTCTTTTAGCTTATCCCGGATATCCTTCTTTTGAAGTTTTATCTGTTCCAACTTTTTCCGATAATCATCCTCAGATGCTTCAAAAGCAGATATATCCTCCTCTGTCCACCACATCCTGCACATTGATAAATCTTTTGTTCTCCATAAACTGCTACCTCCTCTTTCGTTTTTATTATTCGGTTCATTTTTGAACTGTTGCGTTGTGTATTATATTAGCAGTTCATTTCTGTACTGTCAATATCATTTATAAAAAAACATTTCATTTTTGCACTGTTAGTGTTATACTGTATATAGTTTGAAAAGAAGGAGCTTTTGTAATGGGCGATAAATTTACTAGCCGAGTAGGCGTTTTAATCAGAAACTTCCGAATCGCAGCCGAACTTACCCAAAAGGAATTGGCTGAGCGATGCGGACTTAATGAGTCCACAATCCGAAACTACGAATTAGGAAACCGTTATCCCGACGAGGCAACTTTGCTTAATATTGCAAATCATCTTAATGTCAGCTTCTTTGCATTGTCGGATCCAGATGTAGCAAACATCTTCAGTGCACTCCATGTGTTATTTGATATGGAATGGGCATATGGATTGCGACCTACCATAAAGGATGGCGAAGTAGTATTAAAATTTGAAGAACGACTTCCTAGTGCCGGATATCGTCCGCAGGAAGATTTAGATTCATTCAAAAAGATGGTTGAGTATTGGGCAAGATTAAGAGACAAACTTGATGACGGAGAAATCACCGAAAGCGATTATTACAAGAAAGAAATCCGCTTCCCCGCAAGTCCAATAGATAGTGATGCATCTTACTCGGTATCTCTTGATTTAGCAGATGATGACCAGATGATGGTTCAGGAGATGATTGAAAATGAAGAAGTTGCAGAAGCATTAAAAGACTTGTTTCCGGATTTCTCTTATGTAAAGAGAAAGAGGAAACCGAAGAAAGAGTAAAAAACCCGTTTTCGAAATATTATACAAAAACTTATAAATTCCAAAGAAAAGGAGATAAAATGTCCAAACTATTTTTATATGTTGCAGAAACATATCATACTAAGGATACCGATGCTGAAATCACAATAAAAGATGAAATAACGCAAGAAGAACTTGCAAAACTAAATAAAGCCTTTAAAGTATGTAATCTCTATCACAGTATTACGCAAATCAAGGATATTGTAATAGAAAATGGTGAAAGTTATAAACGCTATATGAGCAAACAGAACTTACAAGAAATCAGTAAACACCATATTCCTCCAGAACGTGCTGTAACCCTTGCCAATAAAGCTGTCTTAAATTACGCTTCATCTATTAAAACATATATTGATATGGAAACTCGGATTTTAAGAAAAAAAGCATCTCAAACTGCATTAGATTCCTTTAATAATATATGCCATACCTTTTATGACAAACACATAGAATACCGATTTTGGTCTAATTTTAGAAATTATATAGTGCACTGCGAATTCCCATATACGATATTTCAAGGTTCTATTGAAACAGGATGTAAAATCATATGTACTAAAGAACACTTGCTTCAATTTGACAATTGGAAACACTCTAAAGAGGACATTATAAAAATGGACGAAACAGTAGATTTGCCTGCCCTTGTAGATAATATGAGCAGTCTTATATATGCTCTATATATTGATTTTTTCAGTTATTTTGCAACCGATATCATTAAAGGTATAGAAACATATGGCGACTTTTGCAGAAGATACGATGTCAAGAATCCTGTTATATTCAAGACAGAAAATAAGGATAAACTGATAGGAAATCATATGCAGCCCTTACCCATCAAAGAACTTAAGGCTTCATTTGATATTCTAAAAAGCAATCCTAACATCAGTATTAGTATAAAATAATTTCCAAAATTATTGTCATTCTATTGTCACGCAACAAAAAACGAGCCAAGAAACGCCGTAAATTCAACGTTTCTTGGCTCATTTGTATTATTCAAACTCTACAAAGACTAACGCTTTTTGTTTAGGAATTATTCTCTGTAATG
>ERZ835541.942-NODE-942-length-32357-cov-7.815027_pt1 | contig 32357 bp, 23 predicted proteins | sample MGYA00519945_ERZ835541 | MGnify/ENA primary metagenome ERZ835541 (study PRJEB31850, sample SAMEA3708780) | human gut metagenome | biome: human gut; feature: human-associated habitat; material: faeces | place: China | collected 2014 ...
AACCTCCCGCACAGCCATCCTTCTTTTATACTGGTCGAATTCAGTGTGCAAAATGTGGGAAGAACTTCCGCAGAAAAACGACGGCAGCACGGATTGTTTGGATTTGCGCCACGCTCAACACCAAAGGGAAAAAGTACTGCGCTTCCAAGCAGATACCGGAAGCCACCCTTGACGAATTGGTGCGGCAGGTCACAGATGACCCTTGCAGCATTGAAAAAATTATCGCTGATGACGGCAACACATTGCACTTTCATTTTTTGGGCGGCACAGTGGTCACACGAACCTGGACAGACCGTTCCAGGGCTGAAAGCTGGACACCGGAAATGAAAGAAAAGGCTCGGCAACAGTCGCTGGCCAGAAGGAGGCAAAAATCATGAACACTGCGGCTCGGACGGTTACGGTGATACCACCGTCCATCACCCCTATGACCCATCTAACCAACACACAGCTTTACAAACTGCGAGTTGCCGCCTACGCCCGTGTGTCCACGGACAGCGATGAGCAGTTTACCAGCTACGAAGCTCAAATCGACTACTACACACAGTACATCCAGCGAAACCCAGAATGGACTTTTGTAAAGGTCTATACCGATGAAGGCATTTCCGGGACAAATACCAAACGCCGTGCAGGCTTTAACGAGATGATAGAGGATGCCCTTGCGGGAAAAATCGACCTTATCGTCACAAAGTCAGTTAGTCGATTCGCCAGAAATACGGTCGACAGCCTGGTCACGATTCGAAAACTCAAGGAAAAAGGTGTTCAGGTCTACTTTGAAAAAGAGAACATTTACACCTTTGACGGCAAGGGAGAACTGCTGCTTACCATCATGTCCAGTCTTGCCCAGGAGGAAAGCCGCTCCATTTCCGAGAATGTGACCTGGGGACAAAGAAAGCGTTTCGCCGATGGCAAGGTCAACCTGCCTTATAAGAACTTCCTTGGTTATCGCAAAGGCGCAGACGGTTTTCCAGAAGTTGTGCCGGAGGAGGCGGTCATCGTCCGCAGAATCTATTCACGCTTCATGGAAGGATTGACATCTGGTGCCATTGCAAAAGAATTGATAGCAGATGGAATTCCAACCCCATCTGGAAAACTGCGGTGGCAGTCCAGCACAGTGGAGAGCATCCTGAAAAATGAGAAGTACAAGGGGGCGGCGTTATTACAAAAATGCTTCACAGTCGATTTTCTCACAAAAAAGAAAAAAATTAACGAGGGCGAGGTGCCACAGTATTATGTGGAGCACAGCCATGAGCCGATAATTACGCCGGAAGAGTTCGACAAAGTTCAGACGGAGCTTGCGCGGCGCAAGCAGATCAGCCGCCAGTACAGCGGAAAGGGCATTTTTTCTTCCCGCATCGTCTGCGGGGGCTGCGGCTCCTACTTTGGCTCGAAAGTCTGGAACTCGACCTCAAAATACCGCAGGGTCATCTGGCAATGCAACGGCAAATTCAAGGGTGAGCACAAATGCGAAACGCCGCATCTGGACGAGGAAACCATTAAAGCGCGGTTCGTGACCGCCCTTAACGCTATCATCGAAAGCAAAGACAACATCCTTGAGGATTGCCGATTGATGCAAGCCACCCTGACAGACTGTGCAGGCATTGATACAGAAATCGAGAGTCTGCTTGAGGAGATCGATGTGGTGACCGAACTGACAATGCGTTGCATTGCGGAAAATTCACAGACGGCACAGAACCAGGAAGAATACGCCGCCCGGTACAATGGGTTTGTAGAGCGGTATGAAAAAGCCAAGGCACGGCTCGAACAGCTCCGCACTACAAAAGCTGCACGGGAAGCCCAGTCAGAAGCCATCGGAGCGTTTATGTTTGAGGTGCAGGAATTGGATGCCCTCACCGAGTTTGACGAAAAGCTCTGGCTGACCATCATCGACACGGTAACTGTCCACACAGACGGACGAATGGCATTTAAATTCCAGGGCGGCACAGAAATCGAGGCGTGAGTCCCAACAAAAATGAAAAGACCACAGGTTTCAACGCCTGCGGTCTTTTTTCATCTGTTTTCCTTGAGAATACTGGAATTTCATGCTATAATATATGCAATACACTCGAAATACAGATTATCGTTGAATTTTTGGAAACTACATATTTGTGAGTGCTGTTGGTTTTCACGCTTTTAATGGAACGGATCTGAAGAGCCATTGGGAGGTATTAAAGATGCTGCTGTTCTCTGCATTGCTTGAAATAAACGATTCCATGTCAAAAGATGCGTTTGTTAAGTTGGTTATCGAGTGGAATCAAGGAAGCCCACATCACGAAAACCGTATTCCAGGAATACAGTGGAACGGCAAATATAACATTCGCTATGGCTCAGATACACTTTGGATGGGTATTGAAGAGTATCGCAATCAAAATACAATTGCTGTTCGATACGAAAAAATTGAACACGATGGCGTCGTTTGGGATACGGACTATGTGATGAATTTCAATGACATGAAAATGTCAATCCGGCTTGATCGTAGCTATTTAGAGGAAGCATTGGCTATGGACACTGCTTTCTCAACTCCACACTTTATTACGCTTTTAATCGAACATGGCTATATCAAAGATGACGGGACGCTGCCAGTTCTTCGTTCTCCCTATTTCATCAAGTCCAGTAATTTGGATGTACTTGCGGATGTTATCAACGGGCAAGCCAAATACCGTATGCCTGTTGTATATGTTTCAAAGACTGCTACAGGCGTAGATCCTGTCGACATTTGGAAACTCGCTGGTCGGCTGAAAGGCGTTGCTCATGTTCTTGTGGAAGAAAGCCCTTTGCTCAATTCGTCCATCAGAAAATTGTGCGCCGATAAAAATGAGTACTATGGAGCGATTGGAGTATATTTTCCCAATAGTGCTTGTGGTCATCGGAAATTTTTGTATCGTGCATATGATGGTATTGATGCCATTTTGGCTGAAAAAGTAATTCGTAGCGTCATACAATACTGCAATGCACAAATGGTAGATACTTTGTACACTTGGCAAGGGGTTAATAACGCCCTGCTTCGTGATAGATTGGATAGCCGCAGTGCGGAGTTGTTAACAGTCGAAAAGGAGAAGGCTCGTGCGGCCGAAGAAACAGACCAGTTACTCGAACTGGGAGATGCAGATATCCGTCGACTCAAAAATCAGGTTGAGGAGTTAACTAGGGCTAATGAAGCACTTGCATACGAGAATCAGGGGCTGAGAGCAAAAATAGACAGTACCGATGATTTACCGGTCTTGTACTTTGGCGATGAAGATGAGTTTTTCCCCAATGAAATTCGACTTATGCTGTTAGATGCTCTCAAAGAATCTCTTCCGCGGTGTGTTCCCGGTAGCCGCCGGCGCGATGTCCTGGCTGATATTATATCGAAAAACAATTGCCAGCACATTATTGATGAGCGTGCCGCCGAACTAAAAACGCTCCTTAAAGGCTATAAGAATGTAAGTGGTTCGATGAAACGTACATTGCAGGATTTAGGCTTCACAATCAGTGAAGAGGGAAAACACTACAAGTTGACATACTACGGGGACAGTCGATATATGATTACTCTTGCCAAGACTCCGAGCGATGGACGCTCTGGGCTCAATATTGTGACAACCATTATCAAGAATATGCTTTGACGTGGAGATACGCTCGAAGGTCAAGGGTGTGACAGCGCAGAATTTTGCACCCCCTTAAGTCGAGAACTGCACCCCCCTAAACCGTAGTTGCACCCCCTTAACGGGTTTCTATCAAAAATACGGTTCTTTGCCATAAGTCCACCGTAATTTCGATAGAATTACGGTGGGCTTTTTCTGTGCCTGGGAACTGTTTGAAATAAGACTTTTGGCCGTTTTGGCATATAAATTAATCCTGCTGCGGAGAAATTTCGCAGCGTGATTTTCATTTTATGTAGGCTATTTTTGTCATAAGTGTAGCAGTAATCGTTAGATTTACGTATATTCGTTGAATTTGTGTTGCCTCTTTCTGGATGAATAATTCATTTCAGTCTTGAAATATGGAATTAATTTCTTTATAATGAAAATGCGTGGATAACGCAGGCAAAACATATCATTAGAACGAAATGCGCTGATGATTTTTGGTGAAGAAAGCAAATGGGCTTCTAATGTACTCCATTTTACGGACTGAGCCGAAGTTGTATTTTCGTGGAGTTTGCCACTCCACGTGTAACGCAAAACATAGTTATTCTTTTGTATTATAGCACATTACATATTCAAATGCAATTGAATCAACAAAGAAATGGAAGAAAAAGTATGTTTTTGTCAACTTACGTTAATTTTTTGCGGAGAATTCCGTTGACTTAAAGTTCAGCGCAGTCATCCCAGCAGTCTGGATGAAATTAAAATAAGATCCACACCCAACATAATCACTGCACAAGGACCAACATAATCACTGCACAAGGAGGAATTACAAAATGGCAAAGGGTGAGAATATCTTCAGACGGCGGGACGGTCGCTGGGAGGCTCGGTATATCAAGGGTCGTGAGCTATCCGGAAAAATCAAGTATGGATACTGTTATGGGAAAACATATCGGGAAGCCAAAGAGAAAGCCGCAAAGCGCAAAGCAGCTTTGGCAAATGGAGCTCCCTTACCGACAGCCAGAACGCAAAAACCGTTCTCCAGCTATTGCTTGGAATGGCTACATACAAAGAAATGCACGGTGAAAGAATCGACGTATATTAAATACAGCGCCGCGGTCAATAAGCACATCATTCCAAAGCTCGGTGTGTGCCACCCTCTGGGCTTCACGACGGAATTGATGGACGATTTCATCAAAGAACTGCAATTCGAAGATGAACTGGCGCCAAAGACGGTGCATGATATTCTAGTCGTGCTGCATGGCATTTTGAAGTTCGCTTCCTCGAAGTTTGCAGGCTCATTTCCCGCGGTGGAGATCAACTATCCGAAGATCGGCAAGAAGGAGATGCGCGTTTTGTCCAGAGAAGAGCAGGCGCGCCTCGTTGCCTATCTACATGAGGATCTGGATTCGTGCCGATTTGGTATCTTGCTGGCGCTATGTACAGGCATACGAATTGGTGAACTCTGTGCACTGCAGTGGGAAAGTGTTTCTACAAACGATAAAGCTATCCGAATTGCAAAGGCCCTGCAAAGGCTGCATGATACCAGCGTATCGCAAGGTGCTCGAACAAGGATTGTGATTGGTCCGCCCAAAAGCGATACCTCCGTGCGAACAATCCCTATGACGGAATACGCAACCGGGCTTTGCAGGCGCATGAAACCGCAAAGTTCAGCTGCGTATGTTCTGACCGGAACGGAAGCGTTCATGGAGCCGCGGACATTGCAGTATCGATTGGAAAAGTACACGCAGGCATGCGGTCTGGAGGGCGTGCATTTTCATACGCTGCGCCACACATTTGCGACGCGAGCTGTTGAGGTCGGATTTGAAGTTAAATCATTGTCAGAAATATTAGGACATACCTCTGTGACGATCACGTTGGACCGGTATGTGCACGCTTCGCTGGAACTGAAACGGGATAATATGCAGAAATTGAAGGTAGTGGGTCTATGATCTACGCAGTCAAAACTAGTGTAAGTGAATATCATAAAAACGGGAAAAGCCTTGCATAGCAAGGCTTTTTCTTCGCTTTTGTAGTGGAGTGGCAAACTCCACGAAAGCTCCGCTGACACATCTGCATTAACAAAAGATGTTCGTTTTTATGCAGCTATGGCGGAGGCGGTACTTACTTGAATTGCGCACCTTGAATGGATATTTTTGTACAGCAATTTGCAAATTCAATATCTGTGTAGAGCCTTTGCCCCTGGACGGCTTCGTGCTGAACCGATGGGGGGCAGAGATACAGATATCAATGTAGGGATGTGAGATATGTGACAACAACAGCGAGCAGCTGTTTGACAGAGGAGCGCTCTGCCGATGTGATCATTCAAATAGCAAAACCTGTATTGGAACAAAAGAAGCTGTACCTGATAACGAAGCGTGCTTTTGACATAGTATGTTCTTTCTTGGGCCTGCTGATTCTGGCAATCCCGATGATAATCATTGCATTGATCATCACTTTGGACTCGCCAGGTCCCCCAATTCTTAAGCAGGAGCGGCTCGGTCTCCATGGGAAGCCGTTTATGATCTATAAATTCAGGTCAATGCGTCTTGACGCAGAGGAAAACGGCCCGCAGTGGGCAGATGAACAGGATCCAAGATGCACACACTTCGGCCAAATTCTCAGACGCACCCGGCTGGACGAGCTTCCTCAGTTCTATAACATCCTGCGCGGCGACATGAGTTTTGTCGGCCCGCGGCCGGAGCGTGCTTATTTCTACGGAGAATTTGAAAAATACATTCCCGGTTTCTCCAACCGGTTAATGGTTGTTCCTGGCCTGACTGGACATGCTCAGGTGAATGGCGGATATTCTCTGAAGCCGGAAGAAAAGATTATCTACGATATGGAGTATATAGAAAAGCGATCGATTTGGATGGATTTGGCGTGTATTGGAAAAACGATCCGCGTCGTTTTGTGCGGCGCGGACGCCCGATAAAGAAAGATGCGTTTGGAGGACAATCCTAGAATATGAACGAAAGTAAGAAACCGTATGCTTCCGTGGGGGGCACAGAGCTGTCACTATGGGATATTACAAAGATCCTGTTAGCCAAGATTCATTGGCTGCTCCTTGCGGGGGTCGTTGTTGCTGCGGGCGTTTATGCAGTAGTAACAATTTTTGTTACGCCGACCTATGAATCTCGAGTGAGTTTTTATGTATATAACAGTGCGGACAATTCTTCACAGGGAACGATCAATAACAGCGACCTCCAGGCGGCGGAGAGCCTTGCTACGACCTATTCAAAGATCCTGGCGAGCAATTCTGTTTTGGATTCCGTCCTGAGTGATTTGAGAGCAGAAACTTCATTGTCGAGAAAGGAACTTAGCCGCATGGTGAATGTCTCCGTTGTGTCGGATACACAGTTGCTGGAGGTGGTAGTGACCTCGATCGATCCAGAGCTTTCCTGCAAGATCGCCAATTCCTTTGCAAAAGTTGCGCCTACTGAAATCGTTCGTATTACCAAGGCGGGCGGCGTCGAGGTCGTGGACCGACCGGAGGTGGCAACGGAAAAATCTGCGCCCAGAACCGTATTTGACAGCGCGATTGGATTTGTGGTTGGCATGATACTGGCTTCAGTTGCTATTATTCTGCGAATGATGGCCGATACGACCATCTACCTGCCGGAGGACATTGAAAAGTCCGCCGGTGTGACTGTCCTTGGTCAGATACCGGACATCCATGCGACAAATGAGAATGCTGGCTGCTGGAAGCTGGCGGAGGGAGGTGCAGTGCTCTATGGCGAAAAAGAAAGAAAGCCGAAAGGTAGCGATTGAAGCTGTTCGTACAAACAGGAAACGTCTGCTGACCAATGAATCTCCATTTGCGATAAAGGAAGCCTATGTAAAGTTGCGCACCAGTTTGATGTTCTGCATGACGGCGGATAAGGAGCGCCCATGTACGAGCTTCGCCGTCACTAGCGCAAAGCCCTCTGAGGGCAAGAGCCTGACAGCAGCCAACATTGCCATTAGCTATGCAATGTTGGGTAAAAAGGTGCTCTTGATCGATGCGGATATGCGCAAGCCAACGCAGCGCCGCCTTTGGAGAGTGGAGAAGCCTACCGGACTGTGCGATTTTCTTGCAAAAATATCGAAGCTCGAACTGGACAAGGTGAAAGATCTGCCGCTCTGGATCGTTTGCACTGGAACCATCCCGCCGAACCCCTCCGAACTGCTTTCATCCGAGCGTATGAAGCACTTCGTGGAAGAAAGTGCAAAGGTTTATGACTACATTATTATCGACACGCCGCCGATCAATACGGTCGCTGACGCGCAAATTGTTTCGACCTATGTGGACGGTGTGGTACTCGTAGTCAAGTCCGGCGATACGACGGAGGATGAGCTGAACGAGGCCATCGATGCGGTACGCCGTGCGGGCGGAAACCTATGCGGCACGGTGCTCAACGACCTGAATATGAAATCCGTGAAGTATGCTTACAAATATAAATATGGGGGCAAATACGGATATAAGTATTCCTATTCTGAGTCGTATGAAGCGCGGTAATATGAAGCTCGACTTGTCGCTTGACTACCATGCCCATATTCTTCCTGGCTGTGACCATGGGAGCGATGGCCTTGCGACCTCGTTGAAACAGGTGGAGATGGCAGCTTCTGCTGGCGTGAAAACGATCTGTGCAACGCCGCATTTTTACCCGCACAAGGAGTCCGTCGAATCCTTCCTGCGCCGTAGGAAGAAAACTGCAGGGCTGCTGCTCCGTGAGCTGCCTGAAAACGCTCCGCTGATTCAGCTCGGCGCAGAGGTACTGATCTGCGATGGCATGGAACGGCTGGACGGCCTGAACCGCCTGTGCCGTGAGGGTACAAACGAGCTGTTGTTGGAAATGCCGTTTTATGCGTGGCCGGAGTCGATCTGGGACACGCTGTATCTTCTGTGTGACCTGGCGGATATTCAAATTGTCCTTGCTCACGCAGAGCGGTATCCTGCAGAGAATATTGAAAAACTGATTTGTGAGAGCGTGCCGCTCCAGCTCAATGCAGAATGCCTGACAAAGCCGCTGAAACGTAAACGGTATCTTGAATGGATTGAAAATGGATATGTAAAATACCTCGGAAGTGATATCCATATGCTGGGAGATCGGTACGAAGATTGGACTAAATGCCGAAGACTTCTAGGCAAATAATTGGAGCAGAAAGGGGCGCTTTATGAGCGCAGAGAGATATGGAGCATATTCTGTACTTATGTCAGTCTATAGCAAGGAAAACCCGGCATGGCTGAAACTTGCAATTGAAAGCATACAGGATCAAACACTACCGACTAGCGATTTTGTTTTGGTATGTGATGGGCCGTTGACTCCGGAATTGGATGGTGTCATAGCTGAAAAGCATTGTCAGATGGGCGAAATCTTAATGGTCGTGCGGCTTGAGAAAAACGTGGGTTTGGGGAATGCCTTGAATGAAGGAATAAAACATTGCAGGAATGAACTGGTTGCGCGTATGGATAGTGATGATATTGCATATCCAGACAGATGCGAGAAGCAGGTCGCAATCTTCAATAAGTATCCGATTGTAAGTATTTGTTCAGGCACGGTAATGGAATTCTCGAAGAACCCGGAAACTATAAACTGCAAAAGGGTCTTGCCGGAGAAAAACAAAGAAATCATTGAGTTCGCTAAAAAGCGGAATCCGTTTAACCATCCATGTGTAATGTATAAAAAATCGGCAGTAGAGGCAGTAGGCTCGTATCAGCACTTTTACCGGCTGGAGGACTATTATCTGTGGATTCGAATGCTGATGGCTGGTTATGAGGGATATAATATTCAAGAGCCGCTGCTCTATATGAGAGCAGGTACAAGTATGTATAAACGAAGGGCAGGTTGGCGTTACGCAAAAACGCAGATAGAATTGTTCCGTTTCATGTGGAAGCAAGGATTCATAAATGCTTGGCAATATGCTGAGAGTTGCATTATCCGAAGTAGTTCTGCGCTGTCACCGAACTGGCTGCGCAAGTATATGTATATGACTTTTCTGCGTAGCTAAGGGTGCACATATGAGAGTACTGGAACAACATACGGGAATGACGGCTCATCAGACACTTCTGCTTGAAATGCTGAAAGATATTGATATCGTCTGCAAAAGGCGCCGAATATCATATCAGCTTTTTGCAGGCACGGCATTAGGAGCAGTCAGACATCACGGCTTCATTCCATGGGATGATGATGTGGATATTATAATGTCTCGCAGTGAGTATGAGCGTTTTTTCAAGGAAGCGGCCAAAGATTTTGACGAGACTTTATATTTTGCCCAGCAGGAACACAGCGCTCATTGGCCAATGCCCTACTCCAAATTGCGGCGAAACAATACGACCTGCATAGAGAAGTATTATCCAAAGGATTTGAAGACGCACCAAGGCGTGTATGTCGATATCTTCCCGTGCGATAACCTCTCTGATTGCACTTTGATGCGGAAGATACAGTTTTGTGTATCAAAAATCATTATTGCAAAAAGCCTATATGCTCGTGGGTATGAAACCAATAGCGTGATTAAGAAGCTATTCATGCAGGTATGCCGCATGTTCCCGCTCAAAGGGCTCAAGGCAATTTGTATACGAAAAAAAGATCAGAAATCGCAGTTAGTCCATACATTTTTTGGCGCAGGGAGCAAATACGAGAAAAATATATTCCCGCGGGCATGGATTGAGCAGTCCGTTGAGATGCAGTTCGAGGATGGAGTATTTCCGGTATCTGCCTATTATGACGAGCTGCTGACGAAGCTGTACGGCGATTACCACGCGCTCCCAAATCCGGAGGACAGAAAGTGCAAAGAGCATGTCGCCATTCTGGATCTGGAGCACCCGTATGAAGCGCATCTGTCGGAACTTCATAATATGCAGTTCGACGTTCTTACAAGAAGCATTCGATAAATGCGATTCCGGATATTTTCGAGGAGATAATATGGTAGAACCGCGAGTACTTGTTGTTAGTCACAATGTTTTCAGTTCTTCTGGAAACATGGGGAAAACAATGATGCATATGTTGGCTGGAATCCCCCCAGATAATCTCGCACAATTGTACTTCCATCAGGAGATTCCGACTCGAAGATGCTGTCTGCACTATTTCAGAATGACGGACAGCAATATTCTGCATTCGCTGTTTACACGAAAAACAGAGTTCAGGGTCTTTGATGCATCAGACATTGATGAATCGGCGGTGCAGAGCAGAACCGACACAGGCTGGCTGGCGAAGGTATATCAGTTTTCCAGACGGCGTACATCATTCATCTATTTTTTGCGGGACACAATGTGGAGATTCGGCAAATGGAAAACCAAGGCGCTTTTGGAGTGGGTGCAGGCATTTGCCCCTAATGTCATATTTTTAGCGGCCGGAGACTATGCGTTTCCCTATCGTATCGCCATCTGGCTGTCGGATTTCCTGCACATTCCGATTGTGATGTGGTGCGCAGATGATTTCTATATTGAGCCGCTGAATCATGGACCTTTTTTTCGTCGAATACAATGCCAACAGCTGGTGAAGCTGGCCCGAAAGGTCATTCATCGGGGCGGGACTATTGTTACGATCAGTGACATGATGCAAAGAGATTATGCACGCTTGTTTCAAGTTCCAACAAAAACGATCCGAATCTCAAGTGCAATTAACCATTACTCGCTGCCTGCTGATTTCCGGTCGGGTGTTGTTTATGTTGGGAATTTGGGAATCAATCGCATTGTACCGCTGACTGAACTGGGGCGTGCGCTCAGGGCAGCCGCAATAACTGGATTTGAGACAATCAATGTATACTCCGGTGAGCGGAATTCCACAATTCTTCAACAAATCAACAAGGGAAATGGATTGACTTATTGCGGATGTATTTCTGAGCGAGAGGTTGAGCGGCTCTTAGGGACAAGTAAGTTTATTATCTTTACTGAAGCCTTTGATAACAAATCAATTTGTCGTACTAAGTATTCCCTTTCTACAAAAATTGCAGAAAGCCTACGAAGCGGAGCATGCATTCTTGCGTATGGGCCATCTGAAATTGCAGCAATTGATTATTTGAGACGTTATCGTGCTGCATACATACTCGAAAAAGCAGAAGAACTTCCTAATGCAATACGGCATTTATGCGAAGAAGCCAATGAGTACAGTCATTATACACTATGCGCACAATCATTGGCCGAACAGTTTCATAGCGCTGAAGTTAATGAAGAATGTCTAAGAGATATTTTCGTGGAAGCAATTAGTAATTATAAAACTGCGGAGGTCAAGGAATGCAAGACGACAAAGTGACAAGCAAACAAAACAAAATCCGAATACGCCAAAGGAATGCAGGGATGACATATCGAAAATGGATATCAGTATTTTTGTGCGTCATATTCGTGTGTGGCCTGTTGGCCGGGTGCGGCAATGACAAAGTGCAAGAAGAACAGAATGATAATGTTTCTGCAAATACGATTCCAGAAGATGTAGTCGTTCATACGGACTACGGTGATCTGCATTATCCGGATCGTTGGCAGGAGTATGTTACCATTCGCCAGGAGCAGAACGGCAACACGATTGCGGTTACCTTTGAAACCAAGAGCGGAGAAGAAACCTATGAATTGTTCAAGGTTTTAATTGGTGATGACAGCAGTGAGGTTGTCGGCAGCCTGACGGACGACACGGGAACCCAGCGAAATGTTTATCTACATGTTGAGGAACTGCCTGCCGATTCTGGCTTGGAAGAGACAGAGCAGACCCGCTTCTACGCAATGCAAGAGGACTTAAATTATCTGATCGATCATTTAAGCTGAATGTAATTACAATAGGAGGAGAACTGTTATGACAAGTAGACTGGTGAAACGACATTTGTCTTTGTGCCTTGTTCTTGTGATGCTGCTGACAGCTATGCTGCCGGTCAGCGTCTTCGCGGCGGGCTCAAACGATGAAGGCTCTGCTGCTTCCGGGGGGAACGCAGCTGCAACTACGATGATTTCAGACTATGCAACATTCCTTTCCTGTTTCAAGGTTCTGGAAGGCTATGCCCAGACCTATGCGGAAGAAAATGCCGGTGAGGATGCCAATGCGCTGATCATCAACTATATCCGTACAGGCGTGGAGCGGTACACCTCCGGCACTTGGGAAATGGTCTGCGGCAAGGAGAATACTGCCTTTACCGCCTATGTTTCCGAGCAGGATACCGCGAACAATACCTCGGCTTCTGCACTGAAGAACTTGGGCAACTTCACATTGCCCAATGGCAATAAAGTTGACCTTGGCCATGTGTTTGGCGCAATGGATGTGGCCAACTATGCCAAGGCGCAGGGGATGACTGCGGCTGTTGTGCAGGCACGTGCCGATATGGGCAGCTGGGCCGGTGACATCGCGGACCTGATGTTCTGCGCCGAAAATGTGGACATCCCCGATAAGGTGGATACCACGGAGACGGACGTTGACATTCTGGCTGCCAACATTCGTACAAAATACCTCGGTGTAGATTACGGCACACTCAACAGTGTGGGTCACTCCTTCACTGATACGGACCTCTATGGCGACATGGATGCGTTCTATCTCACAACGGAGATGAACCGCGGCGGTGTGGCGTTGAGCACGATCATTGAGAACTACTTTACCGCAGGGCTTACAGACGCAAGCCGCGCTTCCTACTTCCTGACCAACCGTCTGGGCGGCATGGTCACCAAAGACGGTATCCGGAGCAAGGTTCTGAGCACCTATACCGGGAATACCCTGATCGGTGCGCTGGAGAGCTCGTACTCGCTGACAGATCTGCCCAATTGCGAGACGCTGCGCAAGGCCTGCTGCTATGCATTTGCGGATTATCTGTTTGATCTGGCTGGCGATCCCAACGGCACGGATCCCGTTGATCCCGACCCGGTCGATCCGGATCCTAAGCCCGAGCCGAAGCCGGATAATGCCTACTATTCTGTGTTTTCTTCGGACACGACGACGGTCGCGCCCGGTGTGACGCAGACGATCAACTATGCACTGACCAAGGACGACAAGCAGATCGTCTACTACATTGCCACGGCGGATATCGCCCGGGAGGATGTGAGCATCCACGCCAATTATCACGACAACGATCCGAGCCAGGGCTGGGCAATGTCCCGCGTGTCCGATCAGATGGCGGCGGCTCAGAAGCGGCATTCCGATCCGTCCGATGCGGCAAACTACGTCGAGCACTACAATGCAGTGGTCGGTGTCAACGCTGACTTCTACAACATGACCACCGGTGCCCCCAGCGGCGCTCTGGTTATGGATGGTGTCGAGTATCATGGCGGCACCTCCAAAAACTTCTTTGCGATCCTGAAAGACGGGACTGCCATGATCGGCGGGCCCAGCGATTACGCAGCTTATCAGGATCAGATCCAGGAGGCTGTCGGTGGCAGCGTTTATCTGGTCAAGGATGGGAAGCCTGTCGTGACCAGTGCGGCGGACTATTATAACAGCCGTCATTCCCGCACTTGTGTGGGTATCACTGCTGAGGGCAAGGTCGTCATGATGGTGCTGGACGGCCGTCAGGAACCCTTCTCCGCTGGCGGCACTGCTGAAGAACTGGCACAGATCATGCTGGACGCAGGCTGTGTGACCGCAATCAATCTGGATGGCGGCGGTTCCACTACCTTCGTAGCGAAGCAGGAAGGCAGCAATACGCTCACGGTTGTGAACCGTCCTTCGGATGGTTATGAGCGTTCCGTTAGTTCCTCTCTGATGGTGGTCTCCACGGCCCCTGTCTCTACGGAGTTTGATCATGCCCTGATCACCTCTGCTTACGATTACTTGACGAGCGGCGCCGCGGTTCGTCTGGTTGCTTCCGGTGTCAGTGTGTCCGGCAGCGCTGCGGAACTCCCTGCCAATCTTACATGGAAGTCCGCAGATGAAACCATCGGTACCGTCTCTGAAGATGGTGTTTTCACCGCCGTCAAGAAAGGCAGCGTGGAAATTCAGCTCCTGTCCGGTGACACGGTGATCGGCAGCAAGACGCTTACCGTGGTCGAGCCGAATGGACTGAAATTTTCCAAGACAAGCATCAACGCCATCTACGGGGATTCGGTGCGCCTTCCCCTGATCGCAACCTATAATGAGAATCCCGTCGCTGTATGCGCGGGCGATATCACATTTGAACTGAGCAACAGCGCAGCAGGTACTGTGGAAGCTGCGAACAATGGCTTTGCCTTTACTGGCAGCGAGGGATCCGGTCTGCGCAACGTTACCATTACGGCTATGATCACGCGGGACTATTCCATCAGTGCCACGATCAAGGTCGCCATGTACAGTGCCAATCAGGCGATTTTCGACTTTGACAACGCCACAGGCGGCGACAGAACCTTCGCATGGACAAGAGAAGTCTCCAACGCGGAATATCTCCCCGGCGGCGACGGCGAGACAGACCGCTATCATGTGATCGATCCCAGCCAGCCCATGAACGTCACCTATGTCTTCGGACTGGATATGATGACGATCAAGATGCCTGAAAAGCTGGAGCCGCTTCTGTCCATGGTTGCTGGCGGCGATATTTCCGGCATCACGGCCTGGGATCTGCTGCTCCAGCTGGCAGAGCGTGTCAGCCCGAAGACTGAGGTGACGGTGAAGTTCCAGTTCGACCAGAATGTCGATGTGGACATTTCCAACCTGACGGTGTCGAATGATTATTTCCGTCTGACGTCCGCATCCATGGACGAGAATAATCTGCTCACGGTGAAGTGCAATTTCATCAAGCAGAGCCAGGCCATTGATCCTGAAACGGCCAACCCCATCTGCATTCTCAGTGGTGTAAAGATGACCGCTAAGAACGGCGCGAATCAGACGCTGACAATTACGAACGCTGGTTCGATCGGCTATGATATCTATCTTGGCGCAAACGCGCTCTACAGCATGGCCAAGCAGACCTCTTTCCAAGAGCAATATGGTATTTATCCCTATGAGGAGCCGGAAAATGTCACACATCCCAAGGGCGGCCATTTTTACTGCGAATCGTATCAGAAATTTACGGATAAGTTCATTCTGGATGGCACAGTCTGGTCCGGCTGGAAGCAGATCAACGGCGCAACCTACTACTTTGTGGATAACGTCGCTGTGAAGGGCGTTCACAAGGTCCCTGGTCTCAACGATGAAAGCAACGAGTATTTCTACCAGTTCAATGAGACGACCGGTGCTTGCGAGGGTAAGGTCACAGGCCTGTTCGAACTTGACGGCGCACGGTATTACGCCATCAACGGTGTGGCCAAGTCTGGCTGGTGGAACCTGACGGATGCAGATGGTGAGAACAGCTATTATTACTTTGATAAAGAGACATTCAAAGGACTGAATGGCCCGAGTAGAGCATTCTTCGAGAATGTGACGTACACGTTTGATAACGGAAAGCTGTTGAAGGGAGAATGGCTGACAACCGATCAAGGAACCAAGTATTATTATGGGCCGACATTCGTACAGGGAAAATGGTATACGGTTGAAGGCGAAAAGTACTATTTCGACCCGCAGGGCTATCGTTATACAGGGCTTAGATATGTGAAAGAAAGCTACAATCACGATGATCATATCTACTGGTATGACTTTGGCGAAGATGGGATTTGCCACGGCGTATATCAGCACACAGGCCTCTTCTATCTTAACGGAAATACGTACTACACCATCGACGGAATGGTCTGCTTTGGCCTGTATTTAGCGGAAGATGGATACTACTACTATTTTGGAAGTGGCAATTATACCGCTGTTAAGAACACCCGTCACTGGGTATCCTTCCCGAATGACACTGGTCTTGCACAGGCGTTCTACGATTTTGACGAAAACGGCAGGATGATTATTGATAATCTGGATCCGAGCAAAAACGGCATTGTCAACGAAGACGGTACGCTCTATTACTACGTGAATGGTGTCAGGAACTATGCCGGTCTGATTCAAATTGACGGTGACTACTATTACGTGAACAGTTCCTGCAAAGTAGTCACGAGTCAGCGTTACTGGGTATCTAAGACCAATGATCTGCTTCCTGCCACCTTCTATAACTTCGATGCAGACGGTAAGATGACGGATGCACCGATTCCGACGCCGGATCCTGACCCGAATCCCAATCCTGATCCCGGGGTGAAGAACGGCATCGTCAACGAGGATGGCGAGCTGTATTACTATGTCAATGGCGTCAAGACCTACGCGGGCCTGATCAAGATCGACGGCGATTACTACTATGTGAACAGCTCCTGCAAGGTCGTAACAAATTGCCGTTACTGGATTAGCAAGACCAATGATCTGTTGCCCGCAACCTTCTATAACTTCGATGCAGACGGCAAGATGACTGATGCACCCATTCCGACGCCTGACCCCGATCCTAATCCCAATCCTGATCCCGAGGTGAAGAACGGCATCGTCAGCGAGGACGGCGAGCTGTATTACTATGTCAATGGTGTCAAGACCTACGCTGGTCTGATTCAGATCGACGGCGATTATTACTATGTGAACAGTTCTTGCAAGGTTGTTACCAACCAGCGCTATTGGATCAGCAAAACCAACGATTTGCTGCCCGCCACCTTCTATACCTTTGGTGCAGACGGCAAGATGACCGATGCACCCATTCCGACGCCGGATCCCGATCCAGTCGATCCTGCAAAGAACGGTATCGTCAGCGAGGACGGCGAGTTGTATTACTATGTGGACGGCGTCAAGACCTATGCTGGCCTGATCCAGATCGACGGCGATTACTACTATGTGAACAGCTCCTGCAAGGTCATCACGAACCAGCGCTATTGGATCAGCAAAACCAACGACCTGCTGCCCGCCACCTTCTATACCTTTGGTGCAGACGGCAAGATGGTCAAATAACCAAAAGACCCATGGGGTATGGTGATTTTAGCGCCATACCCCATGGAAGATACGAATACGAAAAGGAGTACGTATTGCTTGATCTTGTATTTATCTGGCTGAAGGAGCATTCACTGATCGTGCTCCTGCTTCTGGGAACTATCTTCAATGTGTTCTGGCTGTACAGGATGCGGCGGCAACTCCAAATGAAATGGTACGCCGTGATAGCATTCTCGGTGCTGCATACGGTATGTGGTGTTTTGAGTGTAAAAGCATTTGCGTTTCTGGAAACCGGAGATGCTGGCAACATGAGCTTATTCGGCGGAGTGTTCTTTATGCCAGTGCTTTATTTCATCAGCGCAAAGGTTTCAAAACGCAATATCAAAGCCGTTTTTGATATTTTTACGATTTGCATGATCTTCACGGTGATGTGCGCTCGGATCAACTGCATCGTCTCTGGATGCTGCTCTGGCTTAGTCATACCGGGAACGCACGTTCACTTCCCCACAAGGGAACTCGAGATCCTCTATTATATTGTGATGTTGATTCTGCTCATCCCCAGAGTGAAAAAGAGCAAGAACCCCGGCAGCATTTACCCGTTATATATGGCATCCTATGGAGCGTTCCGCTTCATTGATGAATTCTTCCGGACGTCCTCTACGGGGATGCTGTTCCACCTCTCTCATGTCTGGGCAGCCATCGCATTTGCGGCGGGACTCAGCATTTATATAGAATCAAGCATGAAAAATAAAAAAGGAAAGAAGGTAACAAAGAAATGAAGGGGACAATCAAGCGGTTTACTTCCCTCATGCTGGCGTTGCTAATGACACTGGCATTATTGCCTATGGAAGTATTGGCAGCTGAGAATGTTTCGGATTTCACACAACTCACAGAATTGACAAGCGAAGCTCAAATAGCTTCAACTCCTGCAATTCAGCCATTGGCAGACGCGGCCACAGCTGTGCCGGCGACATTTTCTGTGGGCAGCCAAACCTATTCGGATCTGAATGACGCTATTACAGCGGCTCAGTCCGGCACGGATAAGACCATTGTTGTAGCAACGGATGGCTCGCTGTCCGGCAGCTATACCATCCCCGCCGGTGTTACGCTGCTGGTGCCGTTCGATGATGCTAATACACTGTACAAGGAAACACCCACGGCAACCAGAAAGGCGGCAGCGGCCAAAGCATACCGCAAGCTGGTGCTGGCTGCCGATGCGGCTCTGACGGTGGAGGGCGCCATCAGCGTTGGTGGTCAATACTACTCTGCTGGTGGCAGTCAGATTGGAGGAATGGTTGGCAATTATGGTCACCTCTGGCTGAACACCGGCGCTGCGATCACCGTAAAGAGTGGCGGTGCGCTGTATGCGTGGGGCTTTGTCTCCGGCAACGGTGCAGTCGCCGCTGAGAGCGGTGCCAAGGTATATGAGTGGTTCCAGATTGGCGACTTCCGCGGTGGACGTGCAACAATGTGCATGGGCAACAATGTATTTCCTTTTTCCCAGTATTTAATATAAACATTGAGTCTCCTTTAACCATTTATTCAGGTGCCGAAGAAATTCTCTATACAGATATCTATGCAAGTGACAGCCAAAATGGTGCTTCTGTCACCTTTATCGGAAACAGCGGCATGTTTAAGGTGCTTTCCGGCAGCCTGACAAAGCAGTACGACGCTGCCCAGGATCGCATGGTTTACACAGTAGACGGAAAGGCAGAGTTGAACAGTTTGAGTATCAACTCTGGTGCGCTTAGAGTAGATTCTTCCGAATATGTATTGCCCATCACCAACAATATGACCCTGCACATCACGCCGCGCAGCAGCATCACCACCAACCAGGACATTGCGCTCCTGCCCGGCGTGCAGGTATATGTGGACAAGGCGGCGGAGCTGACGATCGCTGCGCGCAAGAAGGCGTATATCTACGACAGCGACCAGTGGACGGACCAGAATTATGTCAATCCCAACGCGAAGTTCAAATCCGTGTTATATTCTCCCACGAAAAGCTATACGCGAACCAATGCCGATCTGGTGGACGCCCTTGTGGATGTCAACGGCACGCTCATTGCGGCCGGCGCGATCTACACCACAAAAAGCGGTGCGGACGTATGCTCCAGCCAGAAGACCGGCCGCTATATTATGAAGGCAACCTCTGGTACCGAGACAATCACCTATCAGTATACACAAAGCGGCTCGAACGTAACTTCTCATGATATCGGTATCGACCCGATCAGATTGAAAAATGACGACGGAAGCTATACGGACACCAAAGGTGCGGCGCAGGATCAGTATAACTTCGAGGTTGACAAGTGGCTCAAGTGCCAGCGCCTTCTGGTGATCTTTGATCCGAACTACACCGGCGCACCGGAGATCGAGGTGCAGAAGGTCGCGCCCTCCACGGATACGCCGCTACTCTCCAACCCGTTCACCCGCGAGAACTATACGTTTAACGGCTGGAATACCGCAGCCGACGGCAGCGGCACCTCCTATGCAGATGGCGACAACATCACCCTGACGGCGGACACCACCCTCTACGCCCAGTGGCGATGCAGCCATGCGGTCACTGAGGTGAGAGATGCCAAGGACGCCACCTGCACCGCGCCCGGCTACACCGGCGACACCTACTGCACCGTCTGCAACGAGATGGTGAAGAAAGGCGAGGTCATCCACGCCAAGGGACACACCGAGGTCATTGACCCGGCCGTCGAGCCTACCTGCACCGCGCCCGGCAAGACCGCAGGCGCGCACTGCTCTGTCTGCGGAACGGTTATCAAAGCGCAGGAAGAGATTCCCGCCAAGGGCCACAGATGGAATGAGGGCGAGATCACGACCGCCCCTACCTGTGAGAACGCCGGTGTCAAGACCTACACCTGCACAGTTTGCAATGCAACCAAGACCGAAGCAATCAGCGCGACCGGCCACACGCCTGTTCAGATCCCCGAAAAACCGGCCACCTGCACCGAGCCCGGCCATAAGGCCGGTACGAAGTGCTCCGTTTGTAAGGCAATCCTCTCCGGTATGGAAGAAATCCCTGCGACCGGCCACACAGAAGTAATCGATGTAGCAAAGGCTCCGACCTGCACGGAGACTGGTCTGACCGAAGGCAAGCACTGCTCTGTCTGCAACGAAGTCCTCGTTGCGCAGAAAGTGATCCCCGCCAAGGGACATACCGAGGTCATTGATCCGGCAGTTGAGCCGACCTGCACCGAACCCGGCAAGACCGAGGGCAAGCACTGCTCTGTCTGCAACGAAATCCTCGTTGCGCAGGAAGTGATCCCCGCCAAGGGACATACCGAGGTCATTGACCCCGCAGTCGCGCCGACCTGCACCAAGACCGGCCTGACGGAGGGCAAGCACTGTGATGTTTGCAAGGAAGTGCTTGTTAAACAGGAGGTAGTCCCTGCGACCGGCCACAAGCCGGAGATTCGCAATGCGGTCGAAGCAACGCTTACGACACCCGGTTACACCGGCGATACGTATTGCACGGTTTGTAATGAGCTTATCGCAAAAGGCGAAGTGATCCCGTGCCCGACCGGCTGGCTTGAGAGCGAGCAGGGCAGACAGTATTACAAGAACGGCGAACTGCAGAAGACTGGTTGGACCGTCATTGACGGCAATACCTACTATCTGGACACCGAAACCGGATACGCGGCTACCGGAATCGCGACGCTGGTCCCCGATGGAGCAACGGAAGAAGCCCGCTGCGTCTTTGACGGCAAGGGTGTGTTCCAAAAAGATGTTACCGGTGTTTACAGCGTCGGAAATGATACCTATTGGCTCAACAGCGGCATCATCGAGGAAGAAGCCGGCCTGAAGCGCGTTGTCAAGGAGAACGGCGAGGTCAACTATTATTACTTCGCGGTTCAGAAGAATCTGGAGGAGCGTGAGGGCCTGACCCTCTCGGCGGCGGTGAAGAGCACTGTGCTGAACGGCAAGGATTGCTGGCTCCACAAGACCAATGGCCTTGCGCTTCCTGAATGGGGCTACTACTTCGATGAGAACGGTGTCATTCTGCACGACGAGGACACCGGCAAGAACGGAATCCTGAAGGCTGGCGAAGATCTCTTCTACTATGTCGACGGCATCAAGGCTCCTGCAGGTATGATCAAGATCGGTGACGATTACTACTATGCCAACAGCAAGGGCCAGCTGATCGTGAACCAGACCTACTACTGCTCCAGAATGAACGGTCTGATGGAGGAAGGAACCTATGCCTTTGACGCAAAGGGCAAGCTCATTCCGGGTGCTACGGACAAGAATGGCATCGTGAAGGACGATGACGGCGTGCTTCGTTACTATGTCAACGGCAAGGTAACCTATGTTGGCCTGATTGAAATTGACGGTGATTTCTACTATGTCCGCAGCAGCGGTGAGGTCGTGAACGATTGTGTGTACTACATTTCCTGGACGCATGGTCTGAAGGAAGCCGGCTACTACACGTTCGATGAGAACGGAAAGCTGACCGGCACTCCGAAGAATGGCATCGTCGAGGAAGATGGTGTTCTGCATTACTATGTCAACGGAACACTGACCTATGCGGGCCTCATCAAAATTGGCGATGATTATTACTATGTGAATTCCAAGTGCGAAGTGGTACGCGATTGTGATTACTACATTTCCTGGACGCATGACCTGATGCCCCAGGGCAGATATCACTTCGACGCAGATGGCAAGCTGACAGGCAGCGTCGCACCTCTGAAAAACGGGATCTACGAGGAAGACGGAAGCCTGTACTTCTACAGGAACGGTGAACGTACCTATGCCGGTCTGATCCAGATCGACGGCGACTACTACTATGTGCGTTCCACCTGTGAGGTCGTCCATGACCGCAGCTACTATGTGTACTGGACGCACGGCCTGATGCCGGAGGGATATTACAACTTTGACAGTGCTGGCCGGATGATTCTGGACAGCGAAACCGAGTAAATACACTGGAACCGCCGGGGCGCACCTTGGCGCCTCGGCGGTTCTCTTTTATCACACAACATCGGAGATGAGAAGGATGAAAGTGCTGTTTGTCAATTTGGTATATGGGACTGGAAGCACTGGAAAAATCATCGCTGATATCATGAACCTGCTGAAAAAGTATGGCAATGATGTAAAGACTTTATACGGTACGGGAGCATGCTCCGACAATGCGGACACAGTGAAGGTGTCTGGAAAGCTGGAGTATTACTTTCACAATGCAGTATCACGATTCACAGACCATGCGGGACTATATTCCTGGGCGGCGACCAGAAAGATGATCCGAGAAATCAGAGCGTTTCAGCCTGATCTGATCCATCTGCACACGCTGCACGGCTTCTATGTGAATTACGAGATGCTGTTCCGCTTTTTGAAGGAAGCGAATATTCCCGTCGTTTGGACTTTGCATGATTGCTGGACTTTTACCGGCCATTGCACACATTTCTCGCAAGTCAAGTGTATGCAATGGCAGACCGAGTGCCGGGACTGCAAATTGCTGTACCGGTATCCGCAATGCTATTGGAAAGGCGATGTAAGGCATAACTTCCTTCGCAAAAAGAATGCCTTTACCGGTGTAAAAAGTCTGACCATCACAACGCCCTCGCAATGGCTTGCGGATCAGGTTTCACAGTCGTTCCTACAGAACTATCCGAGAACCGTTATTCCCAACGGGATTGACCGCACGATTTTCCGCCCACAGTCCAGCAGCTTGCGTGAAAAGTATCATCTGGAAGATAAGAAAATCGTCCTCGGGGTAGCCAATGCATGGAATGCACGCAAGGGATTGCCAGACTTGTTGACGCTTGCTGGCCGCCTCGGCTCTGACTATCAGGTGGTTTTGATTGGCCTAATCGAAAAGCAACTGCCGAATATTCCTTCCAATGTGCTTGGGCTTTTACGCACGGCAAATCAAATCGAATTGGCGCAATGGTACTCTACCGCAGATGTGTTTGTGAACCCTACCTATGAGGAAACCTTTGGCCTGACTACGGTAGAGGCCCAGGCATGCGGAACGCCAGTGGTGGTATACGAAACGGACGGTTGTCCTGAAACGGTAGCACCGGGAAATGGACGCTTGATTCCGCAGGGCGATATGCAGGCACTGGAGAATGCCGTGAGAGACGTGGCAGACAGCAACTGGCGTGCGGACCCTAAAAAAATGGTGCGTTTTGACAAGGACACGGTGTATCAAGGCTATGTCAAACTCTATGAAAATGTTTTGTCTACTTTGGGAAAAGGGCGTGTGATGGCCACATGAGAATTCTTTTTTGCAGTAACTACTTTACGCATCATCAGATCCCCCTATCCGATGCCCTCTATGAATTGACAAATCACAACTATTGCTTCGTGGCACATAAAGAGATGGATGCAGAGCGAAAGGACCTCGGATGGGGAAATGATTTGGTGCGTCCATATACCTGTTCGGCATCAGACCAGGAGGTTCAGAAGCAATTAAATGATCTGGATGTTTTGATAGCAGGTTCCTTTCCAGAGCGTCAGACAAAGGAATACGGCAAAAAGGCCAAATTGTTTTTCCGATATTCCGAGCGACCGCTGAAAGCTGGAAATCCTGTTTTGAAATATATACCGCGATTTCTCAAGTGGCATTATTACAATCCACCTTGGCGGAAGACATATATGCTCTGCGCCAGTGCCTATACCGCGGGGGATTATGCAAAATTCGGCCTTTTCCATAATCGGTGCTACAAATGGGGTTACTTTCCGGAGACGATCCGGTATCCCAGCATTGATGACTTGATTGACCGCAAAGCAAAAGCAACCATTTTGTGGTGTGGACGCTTTCTGGACTGGAAGCATCCGGACGATGTGATTGAGGTTGCAAAGAGACTCCATGAGGCAGGATGCTGCTTCAAAATCGAGATGATCGGTACCGGTGAGATGGAGCGGCAGCTCAAGCAACAGGCTTCGGAAGCTGGACTTCTGGATGAAAATGTACGGTTTCTTGGGGCCATGTCTCCGGAAGCCGTGCGTCGTCATATGGAAAGCGCAGGCATCTACTTATTCACAAGTGACCGCCAAGAGGGCTGGGGCGCTGTGTTAAACGAGGCCATGAACAGCGGCTGTGCGGTGGTTGCCAGCGATGCAGCAGGGGCAACACCTTACCTCGTAAATGACGGCGTGAATGGAAGCGTTTATCACTCCGGCAATATTCAGGAGCTTTATGAAAAGGTACGACGGCTTCTTGAAAATACGACTATGCAGTATAGCTTTGGAAAAGCGGCGTACCTGACGATTACAGAATTGTGGAATGCAGAGGTTGCCGCAAAGCGATTTTTGCAGCTATCGCAGGCACTTTTGAACGGCACAGACGCTTCCGGCTTGTTTGCGAACGGTCCATGCAGCCTCGCAAAGCCGCTGCGGGAGGACTGGTATCAAAGATGAAGTTGAAGACTATCAAAAAACGAATTGTGATTTACCTTGTCAATCATGTCTTGGCCGGAACACGTTTTTTCCCCGCAAAGAGGAGCCTTCTTCGTTCCATCGGCTATGAGATCGGAGAAAATACCAAAATTGTCGGGCCGATTCATAATACAGGGACGCTCCGCATTGGTGCGAATTGTTGGATTGGATGCAATCTCACTGTCCATGGAAATGGGACAGTGACGATTGGAGATAACTGCGATATTGCTCCGGATGTCACCTTCCTGACAGGTGGACACCAGATGGGCGACCATAGCAGGCGGGCTGGAAAAGGCGAATCCTATCATATTACAGTAGGCAGCGGCGTATGGATCGGTGGTCGGGTTACGCTCCTATTGAATACGAGCATTGGGGATGGAAGTATGATCGCAGCCTGTGCCTGTGTTCCTAAAGATGTGCCGGCGGATACGATGGTGGCCGGTGTCCCAGCCAAAGTGATGAAGGAGCTTGAAGATTTTGCTGCAGTCGCTCAGAAAGAATAAAGTCGTTAAAAATGCCGGATGGATCATCGGTGGCAAAGTGGCGAACAAGCTGCTGGCCTTTGTCGTTGGTATTTTTGCGGCGCGCTATCTTGGCCCAAGCAATTACGGCCTGATCAATTACGCGGCGGCATATGCGGCATTCTTTGCCTCGCTCTGTACGCTTGGCATTAACAGCGTGATCGTTAAGAACTTTGTGGATCATCCGGATCAGCAGGGCGAAACAATTGGAACGACCCTGCTGCTGCGGGCGATCTCAAGTCTGCTGTCTGCGCTGGCAATCATCGGCATTGTCAGTGTTGTGGACAGAGGGGAACGTCTCACCATTGTGGTTGTGGCGCTGTACAGCATTGGCCTCATTTTTCAGGTGTTTGATACCCTCAACTACTGGTTTCAGGCCAGGCTCCAGTCCAAGTATTCCGCCATTGCCGAACTCGTCTCGTATGCGGCAATGTCTGTGTACAAAATTATTTTGCTTGCGCTTGGGAAAAGCGTGGAATGGTTCGCCGTTGCAAGCGCATTGGATTACATCGTACTTGCGGTGTTTTTGCTGATTGCTTATTTCAAAAATGGCGGAACAAGATTCCGTTACTCTCTGGAAAAAGCAAAGGAGCTTCTGCAAAGCAGCGGCAGCTTTATCATAGCCGGGCTGATGGTCTCCATCTATGCTTGTACAGATAAGCTGATGCTTAAGCAGATGCTTGGCGCAGATGCCGTCGGACATTATTCACTTGCTTCGACGGTCAGCGTTTCATGGGCCTTTATTCTCTCAGCAATCATTGATTCCCTTTATCCGGAGATCGTGCAGAGTTTTCAGAAAGACCGCCTGCGCTATGAGCGGAAGAACCGGCAGCTCTACGCAATTGTTTTTTATGTGTCCCTGTTCGTATCCGCAATGATCTGCCTTGTCGCAAAGCCTTTTATTTTGATTCTCTATGGAGAAAACTATCTGCCGGCAGTCGGGCCTCTGCGCATCGTGGTTTGGTACACAGCGTTTTCCTACCTTGGTGTTGCCAGAAATGCATGGATGGTATGTGAAAACAGGCAGAAATATCTGAAATACCTGTATGTCAGTGCGGCTGCACTTAATGTTGTGCTGAACCTTGCGCTGATCCCATCGTGGGGAGCATCTGGAGCCGCTGCGGCCTCGCTAATCACCCAGGCTTCGACAACAGTGATTCTTCCCGCAATAATAAGGCCTTTGAGACCAAACTGTAGACTGATGCTTGATGCAGTACTTTTTCGCGGGATTTTTCCAAAAAAGAATGAAAGCACAGCAAGGAGAAATTGGAGATGAGTGTTCTTTTCGGCAAAAGAACAAATGCCGCTAATACAATAACTATTGTGGGGCTGTTCCTCTTTTCGGTCGGTGCCTTCAATCTTCCTGGTCAAATTTTCTTCGCATTGACTCTTTACTTTTTTATATGGAAATCGAAAACCATTGTCATTGAAAAGCATGATGTTATTCTCTTGCTTTTTTCGACATCCTATTTTGTTATTTATACTTTTAACTTTGGATTTGCGGTAAAAAGTCTAATCATATATCTTTGGGGACCTTGGGCAGCCTACTTGTTCGGAAAGTGGTTTGTTTTATCTGATAATAGCGACCGTTCGTTTCAAGAAATGACGAATACGCTAACATTTGGTTTCTTTCTGCACGGCGTTTTGAATCTGCTCGCATATCTTAAATCAGACTACTATGCGCAATATGCTTATCAAAGAGTGTCCGTCGATTTTTGGCGTGGTGACATGGTTTCAGTTATCTCTACGGGGTTTATGTTCACATTTGCGGTTGCTCTTTCAACTTCAATCCTGTTCTCCCATTGCGGGGTTCGAAAAAAGCTTATAGCGCTGGCGGTTCTATTGATGAGTACGTTTGAAGCATCGTTCTTTGCCTATCGAACGATGATATTCATTGTTTTAATTCTTGTTGCTTTTAACCTACTTCGTTGGCTTCATGACTCATCTGTGCGAATCAGCAGAAAAGCTTTGCTCATTGGGCTTGCCGCGCTCTTTTTTGTTGCGATATTTGCAATTGTGTTCCTGAATGCTTTCGGAATTCAAGATGAATTGCTGTCTTTGAAAATTGTACGGCGACTGCTATACGGTGACAAATCTTCGAGGTTTAAAACATGGACCTCATATTTGTTTTCGGGGGATTGGCTTCGTTATCCCTTTGGAGGCCAGAAGAGTGAATTCGCATATCACGGAGAGTGGGTACACAATCTATGGCTTGATATTTTAAATAAGGTTGGACTGATTCCCTTTGTAATCGCTGTAATATTTACGATAACGAGCATACGGTCTGCATATGGTGCCGCTGTGCGTATGAAAAAAGCAAACCACAATTTGCTATCAAATCAAATTGCAAGTTTAGGTTTAGGTGCATTGCTGATCTGTATGCCTGAGCCTGTTGTTGATGCAAATCCGTATTTTTTCTTTGCTATTCTAATGCTATTGGGTGGCATCAAAGGAGTGGAGTGCTCATTCGGCAAGGAAGATACCGCTGAATCGGAAAGGGGATTCTAAAGACATGTCTCAATTCAAAGATAAAATACTGCTCATTACCGGTGGGACAGGCTCCTTTGGCAACGCTGTGCTGCGCCGCTTCCTGACCACCGACATTGCAGAGATCCGCATTCTCTCACGGGATGAGAAGAAGCAGGATGATATGCGGCATACCTATCAGGAGCTGTATCCGCAGTATGCGGAAAAGATCAAATTCTACATAGGCGATGTGAGGGATTACAATTCCATTCTGAATGCGTTCCGCGGTGTGGACTATGTATTTCATGCCGCCGCCCTCAAGCAGGTACCCTCCTGCGAGTTTTACCCCATGGAGGCGGTCAAAACCAACGTGGCCGGTTCTGACAATGTGATCTCCGCATGTGTTACAAACCATGTGAAGAAGGCCATCTTCCTGTCCACGGACAAGGCGGCCTATCCCATCAACGCTATGGGCATGACGAAGGCTGTCATGGAGAAGAATGTGATTGCCCGTTCCAGACAGATGCTGCCTGGAGATCCGGTTCTGTGTTTGACGCGGTACGGCAACGTCATGGCTTCCCGCGGCTCGGTCATCCCGCTGTTCTGCGACCAGATCGACGAGGGGAAGCCCTTGACGATCACGAATCCCAATATGACCCGTTTTATGATGACGCTCAGCGATGCCGTAGACCTTGTGCTTTATGCCTTTGAGCATGGCGAACAGGGCGACCTGTTCGTGCAGAAGGCCCCTGCTGCGACCATCGAGACGCTGGCACAGGCTGTGCTGGAGCTGAAGCACTCCAACCTTGGCACGACGATCATCGGAACGCGGCATGGCGAAAAGCTCTTTGAGGTGCTGGTCACTGCAGAGGAAATGATGCGGGCGGAAGAGCTGCCCGGCTTCTTCCGCATTCCGGCGGACAACCGGGATCTGAACTATGACAACTATTTCAGTAAAGGCAACCCGGAATTCGGCAAGATCGAGCAATATACCTCACACAATACACACCGGCTGAATGTGGAGGAAATGAAACAGCTTTTGCTGAAGCTGAAGCTGTTCGGAGGAACTTGCTGATGAATGTACTGATCACCGGCGCAAACGGATTTGTTGGGAAAAATCTGACGCAGCGCCTTTCCGCCATCAAGGATCACAGAGACAGGACTCGGCCCGCACTGCAAATCGAGGAAATTCTCTTGTGTACGCGGGATACTTCGGCTGAAACCCTGGTGGGCTACTGCCAAAAGGCGGATTTCGTGGTTCACCTGGCTGGCGTGAACCGGCCCCAGGATCCGGGAGAATTTGCAGCCGGAAACACGGACTTCACCCGTACCCTGTTGGAGATGCTTCGGGAAAGCGGCAACCGCTGCCCAGTGCTGCTGTCTTCCTCCATTCAGGCCAGCCTGACCGGACGATATGCCGAAAGTCCCTATGGGCAGTCCAAAAAAGCGGCGGAGGAGCTGCTCCTCGCTTACGGCAGAGAAACCGGTGCAAACGGGATGATCTATCGTCTGCCGAACCTGTTTGGCAAGTGGTGCCGCCCCAACTACAATTCGGTGGTGGCAACCTTCTGCCATCATATCGCGCGGGATCTGCCGATCACCGTTTCAGACCCGGCAGTCGAATTGGAACTGGTCTACATTGACGACCTGATCAACGAGATTCTGAACGCCATGGAGGGGCATCCCAACCGGACAGATGGGGCGTATTGCAGCGTTCCGGTCAGTCATCCTGTGACGCTGGGCGAGATCGTCCGTCTACTCCGAACGTTCCGGGAGCAGCCGCAGACGCTTTTGCTGCCAGAGATCCCGGATGGCAGCTTTGCAAAGAAGCTCTATAGTACCTATCTGTCCTATCTGCCGCCGGAAAAAATTGCGTTCCCGCTAAAGATGAATGTGGATGAGCGAGGCAGCTTCACGGAACTTCTGAAGACCGCCTCCTGCGGACAGGTCTCCGTCAACATCATAAGACCGGGCGTCACCAAGGGACAGCACTGGCACAACAGCAAGTGGGAATTCTTTATCGTCGTGGCCGGACACGGGCTGATTCAGGAACGTCAAATCGGCTCCGATGAAAAGATCGAATTTGAGGTCAGCGGCGACCGGATCCAGGCTGTTCATATGTTGCCGGGCTATACCCACAATATTATCAATCTGAGCGAAACGGAAAATCTGGTGACAGTCATGTGGGCCAACGAGCAGTTTGACCCCAGCCATCCGGATACCTACTTTGAGGAGGTGTAGCAATGGGAAAGCTGAAGCTGATGACGATTATCGGTACGCGGCCGGAAATCATCCGGCTGTCCGCCACGATAAAGTGCTGCGACCGGTACTTTGAGCAGATTCTAGTCCACACTGGTCAGAACTACGACTACACCCTCAATCAGGTGTTTTTTGACGATCTTGGCCTTCGGGCACCGGACTATTATCTGGATGCTGTAGGCGATGACCTCGGAGCCACGATTGGGAATATCATCGAGAAGTCCTACAAGCTGATGGTGCGGGTCAGGCCGGATGCGGTGCTGGTCCTGGGCGACACCAACTCCTGCCTTTCTGTGATCGGCGCCAAACGGCTGCACATTCCGATTTTCCATATGGAGGCGGGTAACCGCTGCAAGGACGAGCGCCTGCCGGAGGAGACGAACCGACGCATTGTGGATATTATCAGCGATGTAAATCTCTGCTATTCAGAACACGCACGCCGGTATCTGATGGAGTGCGGCCTGCCGAAGGAGCGCACCTTTGTGACCGGCAGCCCCATGGCCGAGGTACTGCACGCCAATCTGGACAAGATCGAAGCGAGCGATGTCCACCAGCGTTTGGGACTGACTAAGGGGCAGTACATTCTGCTCTCGGCCCATCGGGAGGAAAATATCGATACAGACCGCAATTTTGTCCAGTTGTTCACAGCGGTCAATGCCATGGCAGAGAAGTATGATATGCCAATCCTTTACTCCTGCCACCCCAGAAGCAGAAAGCGGCTGGAGGCGACGGGATTCCAGCTGGACACCCGTGTGATCGCCCACGAACCGCTGGGCTTCCTTGATTACAACTGCCTCCAGATGAACGCTTTTGCGGTGGTTTCCGACAGCGGAACGCTGCCGGAGGAAAGCAGTTTCTTCCTGTCTGTCGGTAAGCCATTCCCGGCAGTCAGCATCCGCACCTCCACTGAGCGTCCCGAGGCGCTGGACGCGGGCTGCTTTGTACTCGCCGGAATCGACGCAGACTCCCTCCTGCAGGCGGTGGAGATGGCTGTCGGGATGCAGCGGGCGGAATGCTTTGGCACACCGGTAGCGGGTTACACTGCTGAAAACGTGTCCATGAAGGTTGCGAGAATCATTCAGAGCTACACGGGCATCGTCAATAAAATGGTTTGGAGGAAAGACGAATAAATGGCGCTTGCAGATAATCACATACACTTTTTGCTTGGAGTGGATGACGGTGCGAAAGACGAAGAAGTAATGCACGCCATTTTAGACGTGGCATAGCAAAAGGACCAAAGGGGGAGATACAAACAAGGGAGCTGTATATGGGGAAGTGCGGTTGGAAAAGGCAACTGCGTATCCCGTTCTCCGGCTTTACAACATTTGCCGGGGTGTGGTATCATGCGGACAGAAACAAATCTGCAAACGAGGGGGGACGCCTGTGTCAGACGCCAGAGAACAACCGGCGGCGCAGCCGCCAAAAAAACGCATGAGCAGCGGCACGCGTGTGCTGGTCATCATCGTGTGCATCCTGCTAGCCATTGCGCTGATCCTGGTCGGCACGGTGCTGATCCTGTCGGCGGTCGGCCGCAATGCGCTGACGAACGACGACGGGGTGAACATTGCCCGCGATGATGTGGAGGCGCTTGGCTCTGGCACGGTGCGCTACAACGGGCAGCTCTACCGCTATAATACCGACATTGTCACGATCCTGCTCATGGGCGTGGACGAGGAGGTCAAGCAGGATGCCGACGGCGTCTATGGAAACGCAAACCAGTCGGATGCGAATATCCTTGCGGTGCTCGACATGCGTAACCAGGAGCTGACGCTTGTGTCCATCTCGCGTGATGCGATGTGCACGCTGGACATTCTCGACAGCACCGGCGCACACGTCGGCACGGCCACGGCGCAGCTGGCGCTGGCCTATTCCTACGGCGACGGGGCAGAGCGCAGCTGCGAGCTGACGAGCGCGGCTGTTTCGCGCCTGTTTTATGACCTGCCGATCCCGGCCTACGGATCGATCTATATGCAGGGTATCCGCCAGCTTGTGGACAGTGTTGGTGGTGTGACCGTTACGCCGGATGCGAGCTTTTCCGGTTTCACCGCCGGACAGCCCGTGACGCTCACCGGTCAGCGCACGGAGAATTATATCCGCTACCGTGCCGACTCGACCGAGGGCAACAACCAGCGCATGCAGCGGCAGAAGCAGGTCGTGCTCGCGCTCGTGAACAAGATGCTCGCGCAGGTCAAGGAGGACCCGGCGAGCGTGCTGGCGCTCTATAACGATGTTCGGCGCAATATCACGACGAACATCAACACCGCCATGATGGTCTATCTGGCGCAGCAGGCGAGCGGGATGCACTTCTCGGGCGATATCGTCAACGTGCCCGGCACATCGGTTATGGGCGCGCAGAAGCACGCAGAGTATCAGGTCAATCCCGATGCGCTGTTGGAGATGGTCCTGGATATTTTCTACGAGCCGGTGGATGG
>ERZ835541.960-NODE-960-length-31716-cov-3.283124_pt1 | contig 31716 bp, 24 predicted proteins | sample MGYA00519945_ERZ835541 | MGnify/ENA primary metagenome ERZ835541 (study PRJEB31850, sample SAMEA3708780) | human gut metagenome | biome: human gut; feature: human-associated habitat; material: faeces | place: China | collected 2014 ...
GTACGAAATTCTCGCCTCGCACGCCGGCGTGCCGATCAAGAAGATCGAAAAGGACGCCGACCGCGACTACTGGATGACGGCCGACGAAGCCAAGAACTACGGCCTGATCGACGAAGTGCTGAAAAAACGCAAGTGACCCGCCGCGCGCCGAAAACAACGGCGCGCACGCGGCATATACCCATACGAAACGACAACGAATGACACATACGAAGAACCCGAAGAACGGAAATTCGCACACGGCCGAGGAGCACTGCTCCTTTTGCGGCAAACACCACAGCGAGGTGCTGATGCTTTTTCAGGGCGGCAGCGGCGCCCGCATCTGCAACGAATGCATCGAACAGGGCTACCATACGCTCGTCGAGCACCATGTGGTAGCCGATCCCCTCTCCGCGACGCCCCAGATGCAGCAGACGCCGCTGCACTACGAAGAACTGCTCAAACCCGCGCAGATCAAGGAGATGCTCGACCAGTACGTCATCGGTCAGGAGGCGGCCAAACGCTACCTGTCGGTAGCGGTCTACAATCACTACAAACGCATTCTCTCGAAATCGGCCGACGCCGAAGCCGAGATCGAGATCGACAAATCGAACGTCGTGCTCGTCGGCCCGACGGGAACGGGCAAGACGCTCATGGCACGCACGATCGCACGGCTGCTGAACGTCCCCTTCACCATCGTCGACGCCACGGTGCTCACCGAAGCCGGCTACGTGGGCGAAGACGTGGAGAGCATCCTCTCGCGGCTGTTGCAGGTGGCCTCCTACGACGTGGCAGCCGCCGAACGGGGCATCGTCTTCATCGACGAGATCGACAAGATCGCCCGCAAGGGCGACAACCCTTCGATCACGCGCGACGTATCGGGCGAAGGGGTGCAGCAGGCGCTGCTGAAAATTCTCGAAGGGACGACGGTCAACGTTCCGCCGCAGGGCGGGCGCAAGCATCCCGACCAGAAATTCATACAGGTCGACACGCGCAACATCCTCTTCATCTGCGGAGGTGCGTTCGACGGCATCGAGCGCAAGATCGCTCAGCGGCTCAACACGCGGGCGATGGGCTACGGCCGCGCGGGAGCCGATCCGATCGACCGTTCGAACTTGATGCAGTACGTCATGCCGCAGGATCTCAAATCGTTCGGCCTGATCCCCGAACTGGTCGGGCGCCTGCCGGTGCTGACCTACATGCAGCCGCTCGGCCGCGAGGCGCTGCGCTCGATCCTGACCGAACCGAAGAACGCCATCGTGAAACAGTACGTCCGGCTGTTCGAGATGGACGGCGTGAAGCTCGCCTTCGACGACGAAGTTCTCGACTACATCGTCGACCGCGCCATCGTCTACAAGCTCGGCGCACGCGGCCTGCGCTCGATCTGCGAGGCGGTGATGATGGACACGATGTTCGACATTCCGTCGAGCGGTTGCAAGGAGTTTCGCGTAACGCTGCCATACGCCAAAGAAAAGATAGAAAAAGCAAATTTCGTAGAGCTTAAAAAGGTAGGATAATAAAATATTATTATCTTTGCAGGGGATAAATCCCGCTCGGAAAAGCGACAGGCGGCACGCACCGCACAGGGTGTCACACGGCCTTCGCCCGACGAATTGACAACTACTAAACAACTGGAAATATGGCAGACAATGCAAAACTGACGCGTGCGGCGGACAACATCCGCGTGCTGGCGGCATCGATGGTCGAAAAGGCGAAATCGGGCCATCCGGGCGGCGCGATGGGCGGCGCCGATTTCATCAACGTGCTCTACACCGAATTCCTGCGCTACGATCCCGACGACCTGCGCTACCCCTTCCGCGACCGCCTGTTCCTCGATCCGGGCCACATGTCGCCGATGCTCTACTCGACACTGGCGCTGGCGGGCAACTACACGATGGACGATCTCAAAGCGTTCCGCCAGTGGGGAAGCTGTACGCCCGGCCACCCCGAAGTGGACGTGCTGCGCGGTGTGGAAAATACCTCCGGCCCGCTGGGTCAGGGACACGCCATGGCGCTGGGCGCAGCGATCGCCGAGCGCTTCATGGTGGCCCGTTTCGGCCAGTGGCAGGCGCACAAGACCTATGCCTACATCTCGGACGGCGCCGTGCAGGAGGAGATTTCGCAGGGCGTGGGCCGCATCGCAGGTCATCTGGGACTGTCGAACCTGATCATGTACTACGACTCGAACAACATCCAGCTCTCGACCAAGGTCGACGAGGTGGACACCGAGGACGTAGGCGCCAAATACAAGGCCTGGGGCTGGAACGTGCTCCACGTCGACGGACAGTCGGTCGACGAGATCCGCGCCGCGCTCCGCACGGCAGGTGCCGAGACCGAGCGTCCGACGATCATCATCGGCCGCACGGTGATGGGCAAAGGCGCGGTAGCCGCCGACGGCACGTCGTATGAGAACAAGGTTTCGACGCACGGCCAGCCGCTTTCGGCCGCCGGCGCCGACATCGCCGCCACGGTGAAACACCTGGGCGGCGACCCCGAAAACCCGTTCACGGTCTTCGAAGAGTCGAAGGAGATCTACGCCGCACGCCGCGAAGAACTGCGTGCATGGGTCAAGGCCCAGAAGGCCGTCGAGGCCGAGTGGCGCTCGGCCAACAAGGAGCTGGCCCGCAAACTGGACATGTTCCTCGCAAGCGAGCTTCCGGCCATCGACTACAAGTCGATCGAGATGAAGGCCGATTCAGCCACGCGCGCCGCGTCGGCGACGGTGCTGGGCGTACTGGCCGAGCGGGTGGAGAACATGATCGTCGCTTCGGCCGACCTGTCGAATTCGGACAAGACCGACGGCTTCCTGAAAAAGACCAAAGCCTTCACGAAGGGCGATTTCAGCGGCAAATTCTTCCAGGCCGGCGTGTCGGAGCTGACGATGGCCTGCATCATGAACGGTATGGCACTGCACGGCGGCGTGATTCCGGCCTGCGGCACCTTCTTCGTCTTCTCGGACTACATGAAGCCGGCCGTACGCCTCTCGGCACTGATGCACCTGCACGTGATCTATATCTGGACGCACGACTCGTTCCGCGTAGGCGAGGACGGCCCGACGCACCAGCCGATCGAGCACGAGGCGCAGATTCGCCTGATGGAGCACCTGCGCAACCACGCGGGCGAGCGGTCGATGGTCGTGCTGCGTCCCGCCGACGGCGAGGAGACGATCTCAGCATGGCGTCTCGCTCTCGAAGAGAAACGCCCCGTGGCGCTCATCCTCTCGCGTCAGAACATCAAGAACCTGCCCGCGCTGGCCGCAAGCCGCCGCGAGGAGGCCGCACAGCTCGCCAAGGGCGCCTACATCGTCGCCGACACGGCGAAGCCCGACGTAGTGATGGTCGCTTCGGGTTCGGAGGTGGCGACGCTCGTCGAAGGTGCCGGCCTGCTGGCTCAGGAGGGCATCAAGGCCCGCATCGTCAGCGTCCCGAGCGAAGGTCTTTTCCGCGATCAGCCCCAGTCCTATCAGGAGTCGGTACTGCCCGCCGGCATCGCACGCTACGGCATGACGTCGGGGCTGCCCGTGACCTTGCAGGGGCTCGTCGGAGAGAAGGGCTTCATCCACGGCCACGATATGTTCGGCTTCTCGGCTCCCTACACGGTGCTCGACAAGGAGTTCGGCTACAACGGCGAGACCGTCGCCGCCGAAGTCAAGAAACTGTTGGGACGCGCATAGCCCGATTCACAGCAAGAAACAGCGCGGGTGTCCGAATCTATCGGACACCCGCGCTGTTTTTCGCCGGAAGTCGCATCCAGGACAGAACCCGCGCGGAACTCTCATCCGAAACCATCCACACGAAATTCCCGACAACTCTCCGGTTCACGGCACCGTCGGACGCGGAGCGGATTCCCGCGTCGACGAGAGTCATTCGGCAGCTTTTCAGGCGTCTTTCGCCTCCGACACGACGAACGGGGCCCCCCCCGCGAACGCCCGCACCGACCCGCAAAAACAACGACCGCAGCCGGAAAGCTGCGGTCGGAAAAACATTCGACGGTAACCGGCATCAACCGAAATTCGGCGAAAAGATGCCCGGATGTTCCGTCTTGTACTCGTAGCGAAGCGACTTGTCGAACGTCTTGTCGTACATCACCCCCTTGATCGTGTGGGTACCGTCGCCGTTATCGACGATCTCGCACGTCGTCCGTTCGGTGTCGTCGGCCGCGAAACAGCCCGTCTCCAACTCGTTCTGATAGGTGAACCAGCCGCAGCCCTGTACATTGGGATCCCCCTCGTCGTCGGTATAGTGCTTGCCGATGTACCACATGCGGTCGGTATGTTTCTCCACCGAATCGGTGTAGAACGGCGAGATCGCCCCCGTAAAGAACTTCCGATAGGTATACCCTCCCGTCGAAGTCAGAATCTCCGGTTCGAAATCGGTATAGATGTAGACGAGAATGTCCACATAATCGCCCGTATCGCCTGTCGACATGCTCTTCGAGCTGAGCATCACCGTCGTACGATATTTTCCGGAAGCCTCGTCCAGACCGTCGTAAGCGAAAAATCCATCGGCTACCGCAATGTCGAAATCATATTCCGGTTCAGGCTCGGGTTCCGGTTCGGGCTCAGGTTCGGGCTCAGGTTCGGGTTCGGGCTGAGGCCCAGGCGTCTCGGTGCCGGGATTGCCATTGTCACCGAAATCGTCGTTGAACTCGCCGCAGGAAAATGTCAGTGCGCACGCGGCGAAGAGAATTAGCAGTTTTTTCATATCCTTCTATCTCCGAATTTTCGTTTGACGATTAACGGGCATAGCCTCCGCCGCCCATAGAGGTATAGTCGTCCAGTTCGATCGGGCCGTCGTAGGAAGCTTTGAAATGCTGTCCGTTGGTCTGCATCAGATCGAAATCGATGTCGTAAACGCCGTCGGCATAGGCCACCGTCACCGATCCTTCGTCGAGCGTCAACGTCTCCGAAGTCTTCTTGTTGACGATGCGGTATTGCGTGACGCAGCCCGTTCCGCTCTCTACATAGGACGAGTAGAGATATTTGTAGGCCGGAATCTGCGAACCCGTACCGCCGTCGTTGCAGAACTCGAAAGCGGCCTGCCACTCGTCGTTTTCGAATTCGACGGAGTAGTTGATCGCCCAACCCGTCGCATCGGCTTCGGCATAGGCCTGCGAGATCGACGTGAAGACGATCGCATCGCCCGGCTCCTCGGGCTGGGTCACACCGTAGATGGAGACATCGAGCGAAAGCGGATACCCCTCGGCCGTCGTCAGTTCCCCCTTGATGACATAGTTCGTTTCGGACGGCAGGCTCAGTTCGACGCTGCCGGCCTTGACCGCATACTCCGTCGTACCGCAAATGAGCGCCGAGTTTCCGCCCAGCGTGCCGTTGTCGAACGAGTAGGTGCCGGCGGCGATCTTATCGGTGATGAATTCGAGATTCAGTCCGTAGAGGTTCTCCCCCGTGAATGCGGCCAGATAGCCCTTCTCGCTCTTTTCGATCTTGCCGCTGTTGAGTTTGACGGGGAAGGCGAGCGAACCCTTATAGTCGATGTCCAGCTGTTTGTTGTCCTGAGAAATCAGGGAGCCGACGATCGTATAGGCCCCGTCGGCGAAACCGACGTTCACCGATCCCTTCTCGATTTCGAACGCCGCACCGCTGACGGCCGTCACGCTCGACGTGCTGGCCATCACCCAGGGCTCGTTGCTGTGGTAACCTTTCAGGTAGCTGTATTCGTGTGCGGGAATAACGGGCGCCTTCTCCTTCGCATAGTCGTCGTAGAGATCGAGTACGACCGTATAGGCGTCGTTGGTGAGTTTGACATAGAAGTTGTTGCCGCCGCTGTAAACTTGGAGTTCGCCCTCGGTGAAGTGCTGCTGATCGACGTTTTCGGGTTTGTCGCGTTTGAGCGTCGTCATTTCGAGCGGCTCGGACATCTCCTTGTCATAGCTGTCGGCAGCTTCGACGACCGCAACGATCACATAAGTGGTATCGTCGTCGAGGTTTTCGAGCAAAATCTCCTGCGGAGAGGAGGTCTCCACCTTGTCGCCCGTGGCGAAGATGTCGTATTTGTCGGGCAGAACGAAATCTTCGGTCTTCTTGAAATAGCGGTAGCGGCACTCGGCGGCATTGGCGGTAGTGACCGTGAACGAAAGCGTGCTCTCGGTCCGCTCGCCCTCGGCGAGCGTCACCTCCATCGTAGTGCCCTGATTGACTTTCTCGGTCGTCAGCGTAATCGGTTCCGACAGGACGGGGGCGTTCTCCCCTGCCGAAGCGGCCGCCAATACGACATACTCGGCTTCGGCTTCGAGTTCTTTCACCTCGACAAGCTGCGTTTCGACCTTTTCGAGCTGCCGGCCCTCGGCCATGACGGAAACGGCGTCGGGCAATTCGATCCCTTCGACATTTTTCAGACAGACATAGGCGCATTTGTCCGCATTCTGCGGTGCGACAGTGAAGCTGACCGAACTTGCCGTCGTCGCACCGGGCGTCACGACGACGGATACCTCCGGCTTAGTATTTTCCCCCCCCTCGCCGGAATCGGTGGAGGTGTTGTCGTCATCGCTGCAAGCAGCGAAACCAAGCGCTCCGACGAAGAGCGCCATCGATGCGAATGAAGCAAATAGATTCCTCATACAATCAATGATTTAAAAAATAACAATCGTATTTCGGGCGTCAAAGATAGTGAAATTTTTTAATAAGCGATCTCGACTATCGGACCTCGGAATACCCTTACATACGGGTATAAAGCCGTTTCCGTTCAAGCTTTGCATCGAAAAGCACAGAACCGCCGAAACATTGAAACCCGAAACGAGGAATTTCCGTCCGATTCGTAAGCAACTTCTTTCGCGGAAAAAAATCGCTTCTTCGCAAAAAAACACCTGTCTTTGCATCGGTTCAGGCTCCGGAACGGGTGCTTCCGTCCTTCGCCCCGACGCCTCTTTTCCCGAACCGACACGGCGGGCACCGGCCGTCAGGAAGAGGAATCCCGGGCAGCGACCGCCGCGGGAAAAGCGGCAAACCTCGCCGGAACTCGCTCCGCAATCGAACCGGTCCTGCGACGGGGGGGGGAAATGAAAGAGGGAGCGTCCGCAATTCGGACACTCCCTCCGTATGACCGGAATCCGCGAGACACAGGCTGCGCTGCGTCGCCCCGCGGCTCTTTACAGACGTTCACTCTTCTCCAATTCGCGGAAATAGCGGTAGGTGCTGACTTTCAACTCGCCTACGGCCGCCTCGTCGGCGACGATGATGCCTGCGGGATGAACCTGCAACGCCGAGATCGTCCACTCGTGCGAGTAGCACCCCTCGACACCGTGTTTCAACGCGCGGGCCTTCTTGTGGCCGAAGGCCTGGATGATGACCTCGTGCGAATCCATGATCGTAGCCACGCCGACCGACATGGCCTGCTTGGGCACCTTGTTCACGTCGTTGTCGAAGAACCGCGAGTTGACAGCCACGGTCTCGGGCGTGAGCGTCATCACGCGCGTGCGCGACACGAGCGACGAATAGGGTTCGTTGAAGGCGATATGGCCGTCTTCGCCGATACCGCCCAGGAAGAGGTCGATGCCGCCTGCGGCGACGATCTTACGCTCGTACTCCTCGCACTCCTTTTGCAGATCGGGGGCGTTGCCGTCGAGGATGTGGATGTTCGCGGCCGGCACGTCGACATGGTCGAAGAAATGCTTGCGCATGAAGGTGTGATAGCTTTCAGGGTGATCTTCGGGGATGCCCACGTATTCGTCCATATTGAACGTAACGACATTGCGGAACGACACCTCGCCCGCCTCATACAGGCGCACCAGTTCCTTGTAGGTCTCCACGGGCGTCGAGCCGGTGGGCAGTCCCAGTACGAACGGACGGTCGGTCCGGGCCGCCTTCTCCTTGATCCGCGCGACGATGTAGCGGGCCGTCCACAGGCCGGCTTTCGCGTCGTTCTCTTCGATAATCAGTCTCATAGAATCTTATTTGGTGTTAAAACATTTTCACGAAGACCTCGATGGCCTGGTATTCGGCCATGCCCAACTTGTCGTAGAGGCGGGCGGTATTCTGCGTACGTTCCTCGGCGCGCTGCCAGAATTCGCGCGAATCGCTGCCCGGGAAGGGCACGATATCCTTCTGCGACACGTGGCGGTAGATGGCGTGACGTTTCTTGATCAGCTCGTCGGGCGAAAGGGGCACGGCCATGTCGACCATCCCCAGATCCCACTCCAACCAGGCCCCGCGATAGAGCCACAGATGGCAATTCTTGAGCCATGCGTCGTCCTTAGCGACCTCCAACGCTCCCAGTACAGCCTCCATGCAGGTGCGGTGCGTGCCGTGCGGATCGGCCAGATCACCTGCGGCATAGATCTGGTCGGGTTCGATCTCGCGCAACAGCTTGACGATGATATCGATGTCGCGCTGCGAAAGCGGCGCCTTCTTCAATCCGCCCGTTTCGTAGAAAGGCAAGTTCAGGAAATGGACGTGCGACGGATCGAGCCCGAACGAACGGTCGGCGGCCTTGGCCTCGGCGCGGCGGATCGCCGCCTTGATGTCCAACAGCTCGCGCGGTTCGGGCTGCCCCTTCACTTTACCGGCGATAAGACGTTTCACCTCATCGAAACGATCCGCGAAACCCAGTTCGCGCACCGTATCGAGCTGTTGCAGGACGACGTCGTCGTTGACGGCGAAATCGCCCGACGTCTCGTAGGCCACGTGCACGTCGTGCCCGTGGTCGACCAGACGGATGAAGGTGCCGCCCATCGAAATCACGTCGTCGTCGGGGTGCGGCGAGAAGATCAGCACCTTTTTGGGAAAGGGCTTCGACGGAACGGGCCGCGTCGAGTCGTCGGCGTTGGGCTTGCCGCCCGGCCAACCGGTAATGGTATGTTGCAGGTCGTTGAAGACGTCGATGTTGATCTTGTCGTAAGGCCCTTTGGCTTCGAGCAGTTCGCCCAACGAATTTTCGATGTAGTCCGAGTGGGTGAGTTTCAGAATCGGCTTCCCCACCACGCCGCACAGCCAGATGACCGCCTTGCGCGTGAACTTGGGCGTCCACTCGCAGGGGCCGACCAGCCACGGCGCAACCTCGCGCGTGAGCTTTCCGGCGGCGTTCTCGTCGATCACCACCTCGATGTTGTGGTGCTCCTGCAACGCCGTGGCGGGCACCTGATCGGTGATCTGCCCCTCGACGACCTTGCGGATCACGTCGGCCTTCTCCTCGCCCCATGCCATGAGCACGATCTTGTCGGCGCGCATGATGGTATCGATCCCCATCGTAATGGCCATTTTGGGCGTATCGTCGATCCCCGAGAAGGCCGACGACTGGATCTTGCGGGAATCGTGCGAAAGCTGCACCAGCCGCGTGCGCGACTTCTCGTAGGAGCCGGGCTCGTTGAACCCGAGCTGCCCCTGCTCGCCGACGCCGATAATCATCAGATCGATGTGGTTGATCGCCCGGTCGTAGGATTCGCAGTAACGCGAGATGCGCGATTCAGGCACCGTCCCGTCGGGAATATGGATGTTTTCGGGCAGGATATCGATATGGTTGAGAAACTCCTCGTGGATGCGGTAGTTGCGGCTCTGCGGCTCGTCGGCCCCGATCGGGTAGAATTCGTCGAGGCTGTAAACCGCGACGTTCGAAAAACTCACCATGCCGTCCCGGTAGCGGCGCACCAGCTCGTGGTAAAGCCCCAGCGGCGTTCGGCCGGTCGTGAGTCCCAGCACGAAGGGCTGCACGTCCTCGAAAATCTCGTTCGAAAGCGAATATTCGTTGTGTTTCTTGATCGCCCGCACGATCAGATCGGCGACATACCCCACGCCTTCGGATTCGTGTTCGAAGACCGAGGCGGGAATCTTTTCATAGCGGCGGATGATGTCGCTCGGAGCCGAGTCGACGATCAATCCTCCGTCTTTGGGCAAAGCGTATTTGCTGTTCATATCCGTATATTTTAATTTAGCCCCTGCCAGTCTGCGTCCGGAGCGCGCCCGCCGGAGCGGACCGCCGGCCAGCGGCCGCATTATTTTTTACAAAGATACGAAAAGTCGCATAAAAACGGCAGGATTGAAAAAAAATTAAAGTTAAGGAATTCTCCTATTTGAGCGTTTCTTTATTGATACGGTTTTAAAAAAGTAGAAAAGTGAACGTTAATCGCTATTTATCCTAAATTTGTCTTTTTTCGAATATTTTTTACTCACCATTGAGAGTACATTACCTCAAATAACGATCGCATCTCCGAAAAACGTACCGCGGAAGATCTTCGCTTTTCAATTATCCGGTATCGGGGAAATATGAGAGATGTCGTCCGAATCGTATTCAATTTCGTTGTCCAGCCATACTTCTCATGGCGATAAATAACCGGATAATACAAAAATTTCATATTATCAAATAGGGTTAAGGAACAACCGGATGCAAAGAAGACGTTCTACTGAATAATCAATATTCAAATATCGGCAATAGAAGTATTTTATTAGCATTTTATAATTATATTTTTTACCTTTGTGCACAATAAATTCCTATTCTCCATAAGGGAATAGTTGATAGGGGGGGGGAAATAAGTGTTATAAAAGTTGCCAATACGATTATAACATCTATTATAAAGCCCCAATGAAGTGCATGCGAAGTTCAAGAAGAGATGCCAATTTTCCGGCTTGAACCGAACGTAAACATCTGTAATATACCCTAATACACACGTTGGGGTGATCTAAGAATATGTGTTTATGTATGAATATTGCTTCAACCGATACAACAAATACTACGACTGTATGCTGGTTCGTTATGAGGGCATACAAAAGCGAGGGGAAAGCGGAGGAGAAACTCGCCGGTAAAGATGGTTTAGCATACTTTATTCCCAAATGTTATGCGATAAGAGTTTATCACAGAGTGAAGTCTAAAAGGCTCGTCCCGGCTATTCCGAATCTTGTATTCGTTCACGCCAGTCGCTCTCAAATTCTGAATTTCAAAAAACGATATAACTTCCTGCAATTTGTGATGTGGAAAAAAAGTACGGGATCAGAATATATCGTTGTACCGGATGAGCAAATGGATAGTTTCATAAAGGTTGCCTCACAATACGATGAGAATATAAGTTACTATCGGCCAAGTGAAATAAATTTACAGAAAGGAACTCGTGTCCGCATACACGGAGGAAAATTCGATGGGGTTAAAGGTATATTCATGCAAGTACGAGGTAAAAGAAATCGCCGAATAGTCATAATGTTAGAAGGTGTCATAGCCGTTACGGCAGAAGTTGATCCCGACTTGGTCGAAGTCATTTCATAATACTTTGTTATCCGCCAGAAAAAGCGCTAACTTTTTTCCGTAGATCGCCGACAACGAGTCAGCAAGCAGACACGTAATAGCAACAATACTCTCCTTACGACTAAAATTGATTGCAACGAGCCGTTGATTTCGGAACTTTCCGATGTAGAATACCGTCTTTGCATGAACGTACGATAAAGAAATTTCCATAAACACCAACTATTCAACGACAAACTTGGAAATTGCCGCATTCAACGAATACATGAACGACACATAGACGAGATATGGGATTTCTCGATAATTTAAAGAGCGACAGACAAAAAACATGATTTTGCGTTTTACACAAAGGATAATCTGTTATATGATTCCTTCCGGATTTGAACTTTCTCAGACATTTTAAATCCGGAACGTTCACTTGACCAAAACTTTTACTCCTCCCCATATCCAGAACCTTTTGTCGTCGTTTGTCACCCATTGTATATACATCACGTGTATTATTTCGGGGGGGGGTAAGACATATAGCAGTCTGTCACTTTATGAATAGTGTAGAAGCCTCTGCGGGGCTGATATTCGAAGATAATCCATCAAATGAATATACCTCAGAATTCAGATCGAAGAATTCTGGAGGTATTCGGTAAAAATATACATTAATAAGCGATGATGAGAAAAGTATTGGTAACGGGAGGTGCCGGATTTATCGGTAGCAACCTATGTGAAGCATTACTGGAAAGAGGTGACTGGGTAGTTTGCCTTGATAATTTTTCTACGGGACATATGGAGAACTTAATTCCACTGATCTCCCGCTATCCGGATTCGTTCCGACTGATTGTGGGTGATATCCGGAATTTCGATGACTGCCTGAGAGCTGTCGAAGGCGTAGACTACGTACTACATGAAGCAGCACTGGGTTCGGTACCACGGTCTGTCAAAGACCCCGTAACAACTAATGAGGTCAACATCGGCGGATTTCTCAACATGATCGTCGCCTCTCGTGATGCCAAAGTAAAACGGTTTATTTTCGCAGCCAGTTCATCGACCTATGGCGATTCGAAATCGTTGCCTAAGGTAGAGGATGTCATCGGAAAGCCGCTCTCCCCATATGCTATCACCAAATACGTGGACGAACTCTACGCCGATGTTTTTGCCCGCACCTACGAAAAGTTCGAATATATAGGTCTGCGCTATTTCAATGTATTTGGCCGGCGCCAAGACCCGAATGGAGCTTATGCGGCAGTCATACCTCTCTTCGTAAAAAAACTGCTGAATCACGAAGCTCCCAATATCAACGGAGACGGAGAATATAGTCGAGACTTCACTTATATCGATAATGTAATCCAGATGAATCTACTGGCTATGGAGACCACGACTCCTGAAGCAATGAACCAGATATACAACACGGCCTGCGGGGAACGCACGACGCTTAACCAGCTAGTAAATTATCTGCGTGAATACCTTGGGGAGTATGATCCCGAGATCAAAAAAATTGAACCAACCCACGGTCCAAACCGAGTAGGAGACATCCCTCATTCGCTGGCTTCGATCGACAAGGCCCGCCATCTATTGGGATATGCTCCTCAATTCTCGATGAAGCAGGGTTTGAAAGCGGCTTGTGAATGGTATAGGAAAAATCTTTAAATATATAATTGCATGGATAGAGAAATTAAAATCTGCGTAATAGGCCTAGGTTATGTAGGACTTCCTCTGGCTCGACTTTTCTCGACAAAATATAATACTGTCGGATTTGACATGAGTTCAAATCGTGTAAACGCATTGATGTCTGGCCATGATACGACGCTGGAGGTACCGGACGAGTTATTACAAACAGCTCTTGCAAACGGTTTTGTTTGTACATCAGATATCGATGCAATCCGCGATTGTAATTTTTATGTAGTGGCAGTCCCGACTCCCGTCGATGAAAATAATAATCCCGATTTGCGCCCCCTGTATAATGCCAGCGAAACGATCGGCAAAGTCATTTCGAGAGGGGATATTGTAGTTTACGAATCAACTGTTTATCCGGGAGTTACAGAGAACGAATGTATTCCGGTGATCGAAAAAGTTTCCGGCTTGAAGTTCAATGAAGATTTTTTTGCCGGATACTCTCCCGAACGAATAAATCCCGGCGATAAACAGCATACGGTCGAAAAGATAAAAAAAGTGACCTCCGGATCCACGCCAGAAATTGGGCAGAAGATCAACGAAGTATATGCATCGGTTATTTCGGCTGGGACTCACCTTGCTCCCTCAATCAAAGTTGCGGAAGCAGCCAAAGTGATCGAAAACTCTCAGCGGGATATCAATATAGCTTTTGTAAACGAACTTTCGAAGATTTTTACCCGTATGGGTATCGATACGCAAGCGGTATTGGAGGCAGCTTCCACCAAATGGAATTTCCTACCGTTTAAACCCGGCTTGGTAGGTGGTCACTGCATAGGCGTCGAATGCGCCCAGCGTTACGGCTACAATCCTGAAATTATTCTGGCAGGTCGTCGAATGAATGATGGCATGGGTGAATATGTGGCCCAACAGGTAGTGAAACTTATGATCAAGAAAGGAATCAAGGTACTCGGAGCTGATATTTTAATTTTGGGTTTTACATTCAAAGAAAACTGCCCCGATGTTCGTAACACAAAGGTGATCGACATCTTGCGTACGTTTCAAGAGTATGATACGAACATTTCCATTTATGATCCTTGGGTCGATCCTGCTATCGCACAACGGGAATACGGTATCGAAATCACAAATAATTTACCTGATCGGAAATTCGATGCTATTGTTCTTGCCGTGGCTCATGAACAATTCAAAAGTCTGAATATCGAAGAGTTGAAAAAATCGAATGCCGTCCTCTTTGATGTGAAATGGTGTATCCCGAAAAATACCGATGGACGATTATAAAATTAGGTTTTAATGAAAATCTGTCTCACAACATTTGTTCAAGGGCATCTTTATCAGGAATATTTGCCCATGCTGATTTATTCAATAGGAAAAGCCTATCCGGAATATGATGTTAAGATTTTTTTGCACGATACTTTACGTGACGATCTGCGGCCGGCATTAGATATGATCCGATCGACCTATGATCGTTTCGAGATTCGGGAACATACCTTCGCAGATTGTCCGAACATGAACTCTCTTGTGGCCCGAAGTCTACGATGGGTGTTATGGGATGAATCCTTCCGTGATTACGATTATCTTTATACAATCGATATTGATATGTTCTATATTCGTGAGCCCCAAGAACTCATGGAACAACATATCGAGCATATGAATTATATCGGTTCTGATTGCGTGAGCAATTTTCGCCGTATTAACGTTATACGGAAAACGCCGTTCGAAATAATGCGGATGTTTAAATGGGGCGGAATCCGAGGAGTGATCGATATGCTGAAGACGGATCGGGTAAACCGAATGTCCGGTCTCCATTTTGTCAAGGTCAAAGAATATTACGAGCATATTACTCCGGAAATCCTGCATAAATACCGATCGATCATATATGCCAACAAAATTATGCGTCTCAAACCTTTGATTTCATGTGAGCCGCTGCTATACGACATGATGGAGGAAGGAGGTATTGATATGTCGGTATTCGGTGTTCAAAGTAGTGTGATCTCGATGTTGGATTTCGAAAACCCTCACGATCGAGGCTTCGGACCCAATCACGGTATCCATTTCGGGTTATTCCGGGTCGACCCTGCTGATATGGATAAAGACATAACCATTCAACTCGACCACAAAGCCTACCAATATTATATCGAAATATTCAGAAAGGAGATCCTGCCCGATCCTCTTTTCCGAAAACTTTATACAATGTTTCCGGAAAAGCTCAAAATGTATTTCCACAGATTTTTCCAGTACTACTGCTTGGAAACGAACGGCATAGCTGAATAGTAAAAATCCTCGATCTTGACGGATTCTTCTCGGACATCGAAGAGTATTCGGAACAGTAAAGTAGCTCTGATATATACGTTTTTCAACAGTATATTGAGCTTCTTCTCCCGGAAGATTTTTTTGGATCATCTGGGTACTGAAATTCTCGGACTCAATACCACAGCGGTCAACATTCTCCAGTTTCTCAACTTAGCCGAATTGGGAATTGGAACGGCAGTTACATTTACGATTTATAAGCCTCTTTTTGAGAAAGACTATGAATCAGTAAACGAAATAGTCTCTGTCCAAGGATGGCTCTATCGTCGGATTGCATGGTGGATGATTGGAGGGGCTCTCGTGGCAATGTGCCTTTTTCCATTCATCTTCAACAAAATGGAACTTCCGTTATGGTATGCCTATGCATCTTTCGGCGTACTGCTCGTTAGTTCCTTACTGGGATATTTTGTCAACTATAAACAAATCATACTGTCCGCAGACCAATGCGAGTATGCGATCACATACAGCTACAAGGGCACACTGATCGTCAAAACGTTCTGCCAAATGGCTGCCGTCTATTATTTTCCAAACGGTTATCTATGGTGGCTTATTCTTGAATTTGTATTCGCTTTCGTCGCCTCTTGGCGGCTCAACCAAACCATCCGCAAACGAGCTCCCTTTTTGCATTCCAGCGTGTCGCTCGGACGCAAAATAAAGGGGAAATATCCGGATATCATCATAAAGATCAAACAACTATTTTTTCATAAAATCTCCGGATTCATTCTCACCGAAGTCACTCCATTGATTATTTACGGATATGCCAATTTGTCATTGGTAGCACTTTACGGAAACTATCTGGTTATTATCTCCGGAGTTAAATTAGCCGTTAGTTCTGTATTTGACAGTATCGGAGCCAGTGTAGGAAATTTAGTTGCCGAAGGGGATTCTCCCAAAATCATGACTGTATTTAACGAATTATTCAGTTCTCGATTTTTGTTTATCAATACAGCCTGTTTTTGCCTTTATATACTCACTCCTGAGTTCGTAACGTTATGGATCGGGCCACAATACGTCCTTTCCAACTCTACCCTGCTGCTTATGATCCTCACACTCTATATCCGATGTCGGAAAACAACCGTCGACGTGTATCTGAATGCATATGGTTTATTCAATGATATTTGGGCACCGATAACAGAAGCCTGTCTGAATATCGGCTTATCAATATTATTCGGTTATTTCTGGGGATTAAACGGTATTTTAGCCGGAGTATTAGCGAGTCTGTTCATCATACATTCGTGTTGGAAACCTTATTTCCTTTTCTCCAAAGGGTTGCACGTGCCTATAATAACCTATATACAAATCTATGCAAGACATATTTTAGCCGCAGCAATCGCTACGGGTCTGACTCTATGGATTTTCAGTTTTATCCATTTCCCGAGGAACGGACATTTTTCAGGATTTCTGCTGCGTGCTGCAATTACCTCCTCGATATATTTTTTGCTTCTATCGATAGGACTTTTTTGTTTCACCGTTGGTATGCGAGATTTTGTTGCCAGAATTCGAAGAATAATAAGTTGATATGAAAGGGCTGCACAAAAAAATAATTATAATTTCTACCGAATTTCCTCCGGGACCCGGAGGAATCGGCTCCCATGCCTATTCTCTAACCGAAGCCTTATCTAATAAGGGGTGGGAAATGGACGTTTTTACTTGTGGAGATTATTCTTCGAAGCAAACGATCGTCGATTTCGACAGAAAACAATCTTTCAAAATCCACCGTTTCCGGAGAAAAGGGTGGCTTACCTACTTTTATAGGCTATATGATGTCGCGCACTATATCCGTAAGCAAAGGGGGGGGGAAATTGTTATCGTATCAGGAAAATTCTCTCTTTGGATCGGGTTATGGCTCAGACTTCGTTTTTTCTACAGAGACCTGCATATTCTCGGTATCCTACACGGTTCCGAAGTGAACTTACCCGGTCTTTTGGGAAAGAAATTCACCCATCTTTCCATGATGGCCTGCAACCAATTAGTCGCAGTATCTCATTATACGGCATCGATTATTCCCGCATGGATACGGAAAAGTAAAAATATAAGCATAATTCCGAATGGAATCGACTGTCAACGAATGGATCGGAAATTAACCGAGTCTGTCCCTTTAAATTTACAAGGAAGTCCTATTTTGTTAACTGTCGGAGGAGTAACCCCTCGAAAAGGACAACATAGAGTAATACGTGCACTTCCCGAGATTATTCGGTCTTATCCCCAAGCTTGTTACCATATCGTTGGATTACCGATTTACCAAAAACAATTCGAGGAGTTAGCCATTCAGTGTGGAGTGCAGGAGCATATAGTGTTCCATGGAGTATGTCCGACTTGGGAGAAACTGACGGAATATTACAAAGCCGCGGATTTATTCATGCTTTTGAGTGAAAATCAAAAAAACGGAGATGTAGAAGGATTCGGTATCGTCGCATTGGAAGCTGGATTCTTCTCTTTACCGGTAATCGGAGCAACAGGTTGCGGAATTGATGATGCCATCGATGACGGAAGAAGCGGCATTTTGGTAAATGGAGACAATGCAACGGAAATCTGCAATGCAATGACAAAGATTCTTGCAGACAAAAGCAGCTTCAAACAGAGATCGAAAGTCTGGGCCGAACAGCATGATTGGAATATAGTCATAGAAGATTTTATCCGCATACTGCCACCTACAAAAGCATAGAATCAATGAATTATTTAGATAGTCGGAACTATTCGATTCCATTTAAATGGTTAGTATTACATATCCTGCTGGGGATTACTGTCGTATACAGTCATACGGTGGCACAATTATGGGGTATCGTAGCATTAGTCGTCGGAATCGGGCTCATTTTGAAAAATCGGAATCGAAATGAAGAAGTTGCGAGAGTTATCGTCTACCTGGCTTCGCAAGAGGTACTTCTAAAAGTATGTGATGCGCAGATAGGTAGCGAATTCATAAAATATATTGTTGTTTTATTCTGCGTGATCGGTATACTGATATCAGACGTACCATACCCTAAAAATCGTCTTTGGATACTATTCCTAATTTTGTTGATTCCATCTACAATTCTTAGTATCAATTCGATAAAGTGGTTTGAAAATATCCGATATTCACTTTCAGGAATTGTTGTATTAGCCATATCCGCATACTATTTTACGGGAAGATGTGTAGAATGGAATAATTACAAAAAGATTTTAGGCGCTATTATACTCCCGTTGATTTCCCTATCTATAGTGGTAACGCTTGAAACTCCCGACTTCTCTGCAGTGGAGTTTACAGCCACTTCCATGTTTGAAACAACCGGAGGGTTTGGTCCTGTCCATTTATCCGTGGTTTTAGGTGTAGGAATTCTAATTCTCATCACTCTTTCTTTGATTAAACAATCGTTAGTTATAAACCTACTCGGAAATTACATTGCAATATGCTTTCTGGCCTTCAGATTGTTACTCTCTTTTTCCCGAACTGGAGTCGTTGCTTTGGTTGTCTCCTTGGGAGCAATTCTGTTTTGCTTGATCATGAATAACTCGATCAAGCTGAAAAAGATATTGATTTACCTAAGTATTATCGTTATGGCTGGTATCGTCGTTTGGAACAAGGTTGACGATGTCACGCATGGAGTAGCTTCTTTTCGTTTTTCAGGTAGAAACAGCGTCGGAGATAAACTTGACGATGTAACATCTGGACGTATTGATCTTTTTACAGAAGAACTATCTATGTTTGCAGAAAATCCTATTCTCGGTATTGGAGCTGGTAATACATCTTCCGAACGACAACATCGTTTCGGTCAGATACACTCCTCTCATACAGAATATTCGCGCCTGCTTTGTGAACATGGAATATTAGGTATTGTAATGAATTTGATCTTATTGGGAGTCCCTTTATCGTTTTTAAAAAAAACACGGGGAGTGACCCGGCTTTTTTTCGTGGCATTTATCGTCTATTCTCTGCTAAGCATGGTTTCAGCCGCGACCCGGACAACTTTACCTTTGCTGATATACGGACTGGCTTTTTTACGGATAAAAGAGGATTATATCAAGAAATAATGGTCATGAAACATCTCAACTCCATAGACATTGTCCGGTCACTCAGTATGCTTTATATCTTGATATTCCACTGCGGAAATTATACCGAAGAGATCAATTTCCAGCCTTGGGGTGACTTTTTAAAAAATGGGGCGTTGGGAACATTTATGTTCATCTCAGGTTATTTGCTGGGACGAAAATACACTATTTTTCATGGGATAGATGCAGTTAAATCTTTTTTTATCAATCGAGCCATTCGTATTCTGCCATTATTTTTCCTGTCGCTACTAATATATTTGTTCATGGGATATCTTTCGGTCAAAACCGTATTATTATCTATGACAGGATTTTCCGTAATTATTCCGCCTCAGCCTCCTACGCTTTGGTTTGTTTCCATGATCATATTATTCTACTATCTTTTCCCCATCATGTCAGGACAACGAATATCCTCTGTGTTTATGATCGCAGGCTGTATTATACTCGTGGTTATGGCCGCTCAGGGGGGGGGTATGGATGTTGATCGACGTTTTTATTATTATTTTCCATGCTTCATTGTCGGGATTACAGCCGCAAGATATTTACCAAACCAATTCTCAAATTATAAATTTGGTATATTAGGGGCTATCGCATTCTCTTTGATTAGTACCGGATACTTGTGGTTAGATTTGTTTGGCAATGAACCTGCAAACTCTGTTTTTCGGATGCTAATAGCACTGTCAGGTACGATGTCATTCATATCGTTGTCTTACTATCTAACAAACTCTTCCCATATCTCTTTCTGGGCTTCTCGTATCGCCTATTCCAGTATGGCTGCATATCTATTCCATCGGCAAATATTTAGCGTTATCAGACAATATGTTTATTGGCCGGAAGATGGAACCGGAAGAGTCTTGTTTTTACTGTTTGTATGTATTCCAATCATTTTGTTAACTGGGTACATCATCCAAACCGTTTATGACTATTTCCTAAAAAAATTAGTAGTTCGGGAATAGATTGCCGTATTCCAATTAAATATCTATCTTATGAGACTTTTTATCCTACTGTTATACTACGGATTTTTGCGGTTTCTTCCCGCAACAGACAATGCCTATTGGATATTTTCTCTATTCAGAAAAACACGATCATGGGTCGGACACTTTCTATTTGACCAATGTGGAAAACAAATCAATATCGAACATGGAGCAAATTTCGGAACCGGTCGTGGAATCTCAATCGGCGACCGATCGGGAATTGGTATCCGTGCGAAAATACGGGGACCATTGCATATCGGATCGGATGTCATGATGGGACCTGATGTTATTATTCTTACTTCGACCCATGAGATATCCCGTACGGACATTCCGATGCGTGAACAGGGGGGGGGTACAGGAAAAGAAGATCGAACAGTAGTGATCGGCGATGATGTTTGGATCGGTACGCGCGTTATCATATTACCGGGGGTAAAAATAGGTTCCGGGGCCGTGATTGCCGCGGGAGCTGTGGTAAGCCGAAACGTGCCCGACTTCGCTATTGTCGGAGGAGTTCCGGCCAGAGTTATCAAAATGAGAAAATAATAAATAGTTTATGAGGATTTTATTATTGAGCACGGGAGGAAAAATCGGAGGAGAGGAAACATTCACCCGAAATCTGGCTCTGGGGCTGATAGAACGAGGCCACTATGTCGAAATGGCGGTAGGAGGGCCGGTACAACGCGAAGACGCAGAAAAAGCAGGGATTAGAATCACCGAAATCGACATAACAGGCCGATCACCCAAGCGCATCGTATGCGCCGCCCGGCAATTAGCACATTATGCAACAAAGAACCGATTCGACATAATACATGCCCAAGCCGTCGGCCCTGCAATTATGGGTATTATCGCTAAAAAGTTTTTCGGTTGCAGGATTCCCTGGATATGGCATAATCACGGTATTACGGATTTCGCATATCGCTTTATTGTTCGTCACCTGAATAGTCTGGATCGAATTATCGCCAATTCGGATTATGTAAGGGAAATGCTCACAGGTAACGGAGTGAAAAGAGATCGAATCGAGCGAATACATAACGGAATTCATATCGCCGATTATACCGTAACGGAACAGGAACGTCTCGATGCCCGGGAGGCTGTCCGCAAAGAGTTTTCGCTGTCCGCCGATTGCCGTATCATTACTTATGTCGGACGCCTTTCTCCGGAAAAAGGGGTGGAGGTTTTAGTGGATGCTTTCCGAACCCTATGTATCTCAACAGAGAATGTCGCTTGCCTGTTGGTAGGAGATGGTGTGCAGCGGGAAGAACTGCAAGCCCGAATCAACTCGTATCCGTGCAAAGAAAAAATCATTTTTGCGGGATTCCGTAGAGATATAAAGCATCTACTTGCCGGCAGCGATGTTTTCGTGTTACCCTCTCATATTGAAATATTCAGTCTTTCCATTCTCCAAGCTTTCGCAGCCGGAACTCCTTGTGTGGCCAGCGACGTGGGAGGAACCCCTGAGCAAATCTTGCCAAGACTCAACGGCCTTCTGTTTCAAGACAACGATTCGACCGAACTGGCATCCAGATTAAACGAGATATTGAATGATGAGGAATTTCGCTGTTATTTGACTCATAATGCCATCGCTCTGAGTCATTCATATCTTAACGATAACAGAATGATCGGCGATATAGAAAATCTTTACGGACGTTTGATTTCCAAATAAATATGAAAGTAGCATTTCTGACAATGGGGAAAGATATAGGAGGAGCTAAACAGGACGTACTCACTCTTTCCCAAAAAATAGCCGCACACGGACACGATGTGTTCGTGATTGCCGCTCCTGGAGTTATAGATCGGGAACTGACAGGTACACCCGTCCAATTCATTCCGGCAGAATTCTATGTTCGTCGACCTTGGGGATTATGGAAAGCTTCTCGTTATCTGCTTCGAGTCGTACGGGAAAACAATATCGAATTGGTTAACCCGCAAGGCTTTTTTACGGCAATTATTGCATGGTTGATGCGTTTCAGTCTACATCGCCCGCATATTCCCATCGTGACGACTATCCACATGTTCTCGTCGTTGAATTTCTACAAATACGCCAGATTACTCAATATTTTCTCGGATGAAATTATCACCGAATCCAATTGTGAAAGGGTCCGGCTCGAAAGCGGAGGGGCAAAACGAAATCGGATCGAAGTGATCAACAATTCGGTCGATATGCAGCGGTTTTCCCAAGAACGAACAACTCCTGTTCTGAGAACTGAATACAGTATCGAATCAAGTTGCGTAGTATTCGGAATAGTAGCAAGACTCAGTCCTGAAAAACGGCATTCGGATTATATAGAAGCAGCCAAGATCGCACATCACAGGTTCCCTGATACTCGATTTTTCATCATAGGAGACGGTCCGCTTCGAGATACGTTACAGGCACAGGCTGCTGGACACGATTATATTATTTTCACAGGGGCACGACGGGACATCCCGAATGTATTACGGAGTTTGGATTGCTTTGTTCTCTCTTCAGAAGTGGAATCTCTGCCATTATCCATTCGGGAAGCTATGAGCATGTCTCTTCCTGTAATTGCAACCGACGTAGGCGGGAATAGAGAAATCGTAGCGGAAAACATTACTGGATATCTCGTAATGCCCAAAATACCCGATCAGCTTGCAGAGGCGATGTCGAATGTAATTGCTGATCGACTTAAACGCGAAGCTATGGGAAAAGCTGCACGAAAGTTCTGTGCAGATCGTTTCAATGCGGACAATTGGGCGGTGTATACAGAACAAAAATTCGAAAAAAGCATAAAACAACATTAATATGGACTTGATTGTCGGTGCAGGGATAACCGGATTATCCTACGCAGCAGCTACTTCAAACGATTATTTAGTCATCGAGAAAGAGCCGGAAATAGGAGGTTATTGCCGGACAATTCTACAAGATGGTTTTATATGGGATTACTCCGGACATTTTTTTCATTTCCGAAACAAGGATATCGAACGATTCGTGATGGATAAAATGCATAAGGATCGGGATATTATCACACTGAAAAAAATGACTCAGATTCGATATAAAAATAAGCATATCGACTACCCGTTCCAGAAAAACATTCATCAACTTGATAAAGCCGAATTTATCGATTGCCTGTATGACTTATTTGTCAACGAATATCGTGAAGGAACGACATTCAAAAGTATGCTGTATGCAAAATTCGGCAAATCCATTGCTGAAATTTTCCTCATCCCCTACAACGAAAAGTTATATGCTTGCGATCTTGACGAACTCGATCCGGATGCCATGGGACGCTTCTTCCCTTATGCAGACAAACAAGAAATTATTGCAAATTTCAAACATGCCAAGGAGAACTCGTATAACGCAACTTTCGAATATCCGAAAGGAGGTGCTTTTGAATACGTTAATTCAGTTTTCCAAAGAATAGATCCCAAGAAAGTTGCCACCGGCGAAGCTCTTGTTGAATTAGATATAGCTCGAAAGATCGCACGTACAACCCGCCGAAGCATAAAGTACGACCAGTTGATTTCTACGATCCCACTTCCGAAATTGCTCAGTTTATCCGGAATCGAGCATGATACACACCTATATTCAAGCAATAAAGTATTGGTCTTTAATCTCGGATTTGATCGTAAAGGCAACGAAAAAAGGAACCATTGGCTTTATTTTCCTGAGAAGAAATATATATTTTACAGAGTAGGTTTTTACGATAATATTTTCAACAGCGACCGCCTTTCTGCCTATGTGGAAATCGGATTCCGACAAGATGCACAAATTGACATAAATGCCTGTCTGACGCGAGTCTTGAAAGATTTGGAGACCGCAGGCATCATATCTGGACAAAAACTTGTTTCGTCACATTCCGTTATCATGGACCCTGCTTATGTCCATGTTACTTCGGCCATGGAAAAAGATAGAGCCGAAAAGATGAAAACGCTCTCTTCCTACGATGTATATTCAATCGGTCGGTACGGAGGGTGGTATTATTGTTCCATTGAAGATAATGTGGCAGAGGCACTCTCGCTGGCTCGTCGTATATCGCATGAATAAAATGAATTATCCCCTTGTTGCAATAGTCATTCCCACACTAAACGAAGCGCTTTTTATCGGGCCTTGTCTGGATTCTATTCTCGGACAGAACTATCCATTCAATCGGCTTGACATTATGGTCGTGGACGGAGGCAGCGATGACAAAACTCATGAAATAGTAAACGGTTATGCCGATAAATGGTCAAATATACGATGGATCGATAATCCTCGGAAAATTCAGTCTGCTGCTTTCAACATCGGAGTCAGTCGCTCTTCTGCTTCAATAGTGGTCAGAATGGATGCTCATGCCCGTTATGCTAGTGATTATATCTCAAAATGTATCGCCAAACTATCCACCAATCCCGAACTGGGGAATGTAGGAGGAGTGTGTAAAGTCGAAGCCGGAGCTCCCACCCTAATGGGAAAAGCAAATGCCGTTCTGAACCAAACCTCGTTCGGTATTGGAGGAGCGGCATTTCGCATCGGAACCAAAGCCTGTTTTACCGATACAGTACCTTTCGGTGCCTTTCCCCGGAAGGTACTCGATGAAATCGGACCGATGAATGAAAAACTATCTCGCGGAGAAGATAACGAATATAATGCACGCATCCGAAATGCCGGGTACAAAATCTATTTTGATCCCCAAATCATTTCGACCTATTATTCCCGACCGACCCTTACCTCTTCCGTCCATCAAATGTACCGCAACGGACGTTCGATAGGAGTATTATTGCGAACTTTTCCACGGGCCGTAGGACTTCGGCACGTCGTTCCAGCCTGTTTTGTTGTGGGAATGCTCTCCTGTCTGTTGTTCGGTTGGTGGGTTCCTATTTTATGGAACGTATTGATATGGATACTAGTAGTGTATTGGATCGCAGCTCTGGGAGCAACAGGGTTGGCATGCCTCAGATTTGGATTCGACATGGGATTCATACTGCCGATATTATTTTTTTCTGTCCACATTGCTTATGGGACAGGTACCGTATATGGATTTTTAACTAAAAAAATATAAAATTTATGCAAATACCATTTTCCCCGCCAGATATGACGGAAGCAGAAGAGATCGAAGTCGCCCAAGTCCTTCGTTCGGGATGGATCACCACAGGACCTCGCACAAAAGAATTTGAACGCCAAATTGCTTCATATTGCCATACGCCCAAAGTCGTATGCCTGAACTCTGCCACAGCCTGTATGGAAATGATTCTGCGGGTACTGGGTGTAGGGCCCGGAGATGAAGTCATTACATCGGCATATACCTATACGGCTTCGGCCAGCGTAGCCTGCCATGTGGGAGCAAAATTAGTCATGGTCGATACAGCGCCGAATTCTTTCGAAATGGATTATGAGCAACTGGCGCAGGCTATCACGTCCCGGACAAAAGTCATCATTCCGGTGGATCTGGCAGGAATCATTTGTGATTACGATCGTATTTTCTCTATTGCAAACGATAAAAAACAACTGTTCCAGCCATCCAACAAGTTGCAAAACTCTATTGGTCGAGTAATTATTCTTGCAGATGCGGCTCATGCATTTGGAGCAAAACGGAACGGTAAAATGTGTGGAGAGATTGCTGATTTTACCTCTTTTTCGTTCCATGCGGTAAAAAATCTCACCACAGCAGAAGGTGGAGCACTGACTTGGCGCTCGATTCCTGGAATCGACAACGAATGGCTTTACCAACAATTTCAACTTTTGTCCCTTCACGGCCAAAATAAGGATGCATTGGCCAAAACACAACTCGGTGCATGGGAGTACGATATTGTCGCTCCTAATTTCAAATGCAACATGACAGATATCATGGCCGGTATCGGATTGGTACAGTTGAAACGTTACCCCGAAATATTGCGCCGCCGCCAACAGATTATCAACCGTTATGATGAAGTGCTGCGAGATCAAAACCTGCAATTACTCCTCCATTACGGAGAAAATCACACTTCGAGTGGTCATCTCTATCTGGTACGCCTGATAGGACGAGAAATCGACGAGCGTAACGAGATCATAATAAAAATGGCCGAACGAGGCATTGCTTGTAATGTCCATTATAAACCTTTGCCGATGATGACGGCATATAAGAATCTCGGATTCGATATTGCGAATTATCCAAACGCTTATAATCAATATCGTAACGAAATTACACTACCATTACACACACGTCTCTCTGATGAAGAAATAGAATATGTCTTAGCTAATTTCATCAATCTCATTTCAAAATAATAGCTTCGTTGAAACGTGTCTTTGATCTTATTGTAAGCAGTCTGGGACTGCTGATTTTAAGTCCATTGCTTCTTGTATTGGCAATATGGGTTAAATGCGACTCTCCGGGGCCCATCTTCTACCGCCAACTGAGAGTCGGGCGAGGTAATCAGGATTTCTGGTTATTCAAATTTCGTTCGATGCAAGTGGAGGCAGATAAAACGGGATTGATCACCATCGGAGGACACGATCCTCGGGTAACACGTTCGGGATATTATATCCGAAAATACAAATTGGACGAATTACCTCAATTGATTAATGTGTTCCGTGGTGATATGAGTTTGGTAGGGCCGAGACCGGAAGTCCGGAAATACGTTAATTTGTACACTTCGGAACAATTAAAAGTTTTGCAGGTACGACCTGGAATAACGGACCCTGCTTCAATTCGTTATCGGAATGAAAATGAGCTATTAGCACAAGTCCCTGATCCGGAAAAATATTACCGAGAGGTAATTATGCCTGATAAATTGAAAATCAATCTAAAATATATTGCCAATATCTCTTTCAAAAACGATTTACAAATTATTCTCCATACGTTTTTTGCCATATTAAAATAACCCAACTATATGTAGATTCAGGGAGTTTTTCTCTTATATCCGATGGCGACCATAGGTCGCCATTTTTTACCAAAATTATATTTATATATACAGTCGTATAAATTATGACTATTATGTAAAGTTGCAAACTGTATTTTGCAACTTGTTTTGTTCATTCAATTTAAAGTATCAACTTTCAGACTACGAACCGGGGCCGTCGCCGATGATAAAAAACGCCGTTCCCCGATCGGGGAACGGCGCAGCCGAAATGTCGGCGAACGGCTATTTCGTAAATTTGTTCTGGTGTTTCAACGCACCCGAAGCATCGTAAATCTTCACGTCGATGTTGCGGGCGTCCGCCTTTACGTCCATACGGGTCAGATTGGGATTGCACAGCACGGGGAAATCGCAGCCGTTCTCGCCCTTGTCCCAGAATTTGTAACGGTGGATATGGGCCGACAGCATCAGGTCGATGCCCGCACGGTTGAGAATCGGAACGAACAGCCGCGCCACCTCCGAGCCGCCGTGCCAGCCTCCGGGAGCAGGAGGCATGTGGCAGAAGACGATGCGCACGGGGGCGCTCTTGAAATCGGGTTCCTCGACCACGCGCGCCAGCCACTCGGCCTCCTCGGCACGGAAATCGTCGGAACGCATCAGATCCATGTTGCGGATGTCGCTGTCGGGCTTGTCTTCGCCGCTGTCGAGCACGATGAAGTAGACGGGCCCCTGACGGAACGAAAAGTAAGGACGCCCCGTCGACGAAGGAAAGTAGTTCATCCACTCCATGGCGAACGTACCGCGGTTCTCATGGTTGCCGCGCGCCACGTAGAGCGGCGTATCGGAGGCGAAGAGCTCCGACGACGAGGCGAGGTAGTGATCCATCAGCTCGCTCTCGGCGTCGATCGACGTGGTCATGTCGCCGTTGAAGCAGACGAAGTCGTACTTGCCGGGCTTCACGTCCTTGTAGAGAACGCGCAGGATCGAGTCGTGCTCGTGCATGTCGTTCACCACCGAGAAGGCGACCTCGCTCTTCGAGCGGTCGAGCGTCGTCACCTCGAAGGGCTTGTGCCGCAGGATGTCGCTGCCGAAGCCCTCGCCGAAGATGACGCGCTTGCGGCCTTCGTTCACCAGCACGCCGTTCTGCATCACCCTGTAACGGTAGGTGGTGGCAGGTTCGAGTCCGCTCACCGTCACCACATGGAGCTTGCCGATCGGACGGCGGCCGTTGAGCACCTGATAGTATTTCGGCCGTTCGGTGTTGTAGAAATGCGTACCGTCGTCGGGTGCGATCTCGACCCACGAGACGGCGTCGATGTTGGTGGTCCAAACCACCGTGAACTCCCGCTCGCCCACCGCTTGGAGGTAGGGGCCGGAGACGACATGCACCGAAGGCTGCGCGGCGGCCGTCATCGGCAGCGCGAACAGGAGGGCTGCCAAAAAAAAGTAGAGAAGTCTTTTCATTTTCGAGAATACGTTTAGGGTTCTGGTTCGCCCGAAATATACGGTCGAATATACCGCAAATGTAAAGAGAAAAAATCATAATTCCATAAGTAACGTCTGCCTTTCTGTTGTTCTTTACGATTTTTTACTTACATTTGCATAAGCAGTCGAAACAATACGAACCGCTTTCACTGCCGCGCGGCACACCGCTGCGGCAGTGAAACTCAAACTCAAACCGAATGATGACACCCGAACAAACGAAAAAATTCAAGTACTGGCAAACCCGCACCATCATCGTCTCGATGATCGGTTACGCACTCTACTATTTCGTGCGCAAGAACTTCAACACCGCCATGCCGAGCATCGAGGCTACCTTCGGCATCACCAAGACGCAGCTCGGAATCTTCCTGACCCTCAACGGCGTCATCTACGGCGTTTCGCGGTTCATCAACGGATTCATCGCCGATCGGGTGAGCGCCCGCAAATTCATGGCGCTGGGCCTGGCGCTCTGCGCGCTCGTCAACATCGGGTTCGGGTTCAGCGACAAAATGGCCCTGCTCATCACGGGCACGGCCGGCGGCAGCGAATACATCACGGCGCTGACGATCATCATGGGTTCGATCCTGCTGCTGAACGGCTATTTCCAGGGCATGGGCGTGCCGCCCGTCTCGCCGCTGATGACCCACTGGGTCCCGGCCAACGAACTGGCGACCAAGATGTCGATCTGGAACATGTCGCACTCGATCGGCGCCGGTCTGATTTTCGTGCTGGGGGCGCTTCTCGTCCACCACTTCGACAACAGCGCATGGCGTCTCTGCTTCCTCGTTCCGGCGGTCATTTCACTCATCGGCGCAGGTGCGCTCTATCTCACGCTGCGCGACAAGCCGTCGTCGGTCGGACTGCCCGAGCTGGAAACGCAGGCCGCACCGCCGGCCGTCGGGGAGAAGAAGGAGACCACGTCGGACTCCGCCTACCACAAGGCGTTCCTGCGCCGCATGGTATTCGGCAACCCGATCATCTGGGTGCTGGCCGTCACCAACTTCTTCGTCTACATCGTCCGCTTCTCGATGCTCGACTGGGGTATGATGCTCCTGCCCGGTTCGAAGGGCGTATCGGTCGCCGTGGCGGGCATCATGGTAGCCGTCTTCGAGTTCGTGGGCGGCAATCTGGGCATGGTCGTCGCAGGCTGGGCCACGGACCATATCTTCGGCAGCCGCGCCCACCGCACCTGCGTGTTCTGTATGCTCGGCGCCATCATCTCCACGGCGATCTTCTGGCTCGTCCCCGACACGGCCTCGGCATGGGTACTGGCCATTCCCTTCACGCTGATCGCCTTCTTCATCTACGGCCCGCAGGCATTGCTGGGCATCGCGGCGGCCAACCAGGCCACCAAGGAGGCGGCGGCCAGCGCCAACGGCATCCTGGGTATCTTCGGTTACGCCAGCACGCTGATCTCGGGCGTGGGATTCGGCTACGTGGCCGACCACTACGGCTGGGGCAGCACCTACATCGTGATCCTCGCCTTCGCCGTCGTCGGCATGCTGACGATCGCCACGATCTGGAACGCCAAGGGCGACGGCTACGAAGCGGCGGCGAAATTCAACGCCGAACGGGAGAAAAAAATCAATCTGCAAGCATAATAAATACACCATGCAACCCACCAAAGAAGGAAAAATATCGGTTTCGGTCATGTGCTCCGATCTGATGAATCTGGAGCGCGACATCAAGCAATTGGAACGCAACGGCGTGGATTACCTCCACGTGGATGTGATGGACGCCCATTTCGTTCCCAACCTCACGTTCGGCGTCGATTTCATCGCGGCGATGCACCGCGTAACGAAGCTGCCGCTCGACATCCACCTGATGGTCGAACACCCCCTCCCGATCATGGAGGCGATGGACATCCGTCCCGGCGACCGGATTTCGCTGCACGTCGAACTGGGGGAACAGCTGCACGAGCTGGCGAAAGCCATCCGGGCGCGCGGAGCGCATTTCGGACTGGTGGTGAATCCCTCCACGCCGGTCGAGGCGCTGACGCCCTATCTCGACGAGATCGAATGGGTGATCCTGATGCTCGTCCAACCCGGTTTCGCCGGAGCGAAGCTCATCGACGGCATCCTCGACAAGGTCGCTGCCGCACGCCGCTTCCTCGACGAACACGGCCACCCCGAAACGGAAATTTCGGTCGACGGGTCGGTAAGCTGCGAACGCGCCCGCCTCATGCGCGACATGGGCGCCTCGATCTTCGTCGGCGGGACGGCAGGCATCTACCGCAAGGGAATGACCCTCGACGAAAGTATCCCGCTCTTCCGACAGGCAATAAAATAGCACGAAGATGAAGCCCCCTCTCGAACACTCTCACTCCCTTCCGCAGACACCGGCGATCGTCAACGAACGGCACCGCAAGATCATGGCACTGTTACACCAGCAGACATCGCTGTCCGTTTCGCAACTGGCCCACATGCTCGGCGTCTCGGAGGTGACGATCCGCAAGGATCTGACGCTGCTCGAACAGCAGCAGATGCTTTACCGCGTACACGGTTCGGCGATCCTGGCCAACCCCTACATTCAGGAGCGTCACGTCAACGACAAGGAGAAACTCTGTTCCGACCAAAAACGCGCCATCGGAGCCTATGCCGCACGGCTCGTGGAACCGCGCGACACGATTCTCATCGCTTCGGGGACGACGACGCTCGCCATGGCGCGCGAGATCCGCGAGGTGGAGGAGCTGACGGCGATCACGACGTCGCTGAGCGTCGCTACGACGCTCGCGGAGAACGACGAATGCACGGTAATCCAGCTCGGCGGTGTGCTGCGCAACAGTTCGTTTTCGGTCGTAGGGCCTTTCGCCGAACAGATGCTCCGGCAGTTTTCGTGCAGCAAGCTCTTCTTCGGGGTGGACGGTTTCGATCTCAACTACGGTGTGACGACGACCAATCTCATGGGTGGTCACCTGGCGCTGATGATGATCGAGACGGTGCAGAAGGTCATCGCGCTGGTCGACTCCTCGAAATTCGGCCGGCGGGGATTCTGCAAGATGTGCGACGTCGACCGCATCGACATGGTCATTACCGACGACGGCGTGTCGCCGATCGTGGTCGAACAATTGCAGGAAGCCGGCATCGACGTCCGTATCGTCGAAGTCATCCGGACGACGGTGCCTTGACCCGCTCCGCATTGCATACGCCATACGGATCGGCCCAGCGGGATCTTCGTCCGTACAGGGAGCGGTACAGCCTTCCGATACGGATATGCACTCTTCCTCCGCCGGGAGCGTCGAAGGACGAGGAGCGAAGAAGCGTCGAAAGGGAATGAATTTTTTTACTCAGAATTTGGAATTTTAAAAATTATCCTTAACTTTGCACCACGATTCGAACGAAAATCCGTTCCGGATCGGGATGGTGCCATAGCTCAGTTGGTAGAGC
>ERZ835541.989-NODE-989-length-31238-cov-6.116602_pt1 | contig 31238 bp, 23 predicted proteins | sample MGYA00519945_ERZ835541 | MGnify/ENA primary metagenome ERZ835541 (study PRJEB31850, sample SAMEA3708780) | human gut metagenome | biome: human gut; feature: human-associated habitat; material: faeces | place: China | collected 2014 ...
AGGCAAAGAAATATGCGGATGCAGCCACCAACGGCGGTGTCACGGCGGATGTTTCGGACGGTGCGGAAGATGCCACCGGAGAAACAGAAAGCTCGGAAGAAGATTCCACTACCAAGCAACCGTCATCTATGAACAGCAATGTCCTCATTCTGGTGGGGGTCGGTGTATTGGCAGTGATCGGCGGTGCAGTTCTTGTTCTGAAAAAGGGCAAGCCAGGCAAGAAGAAAAAAGCCGGAGTGGAAGATTTCGAGGAGGATTACGATGATGACTACGGCAGTGTGACCGATGAGGATGAGGAAATATGAGAGTACTGAGCCTTTTTGACGGCATCTCCTGCGGAATGGTGGCACTGGAACGTGCAGGCATTCCCGTGGAAGCCTATGATGCCTTTGAGATCGATCAGTACGCCGTGAAGGTATCCGAAAAGAACTACCCTCAGATCAGACATCATGGAAATGTGTTTGAGGGTGATTTCAGAAATTTCAAGGGATATGATTTGCTTTTGGGTGGTTCTCCCTGTACATACTGGTCTATCGCAAAGCAAGGCAGAGAAACTACAAGCAACGGTGAAGGCTTCAAACTTTTCAGCGAATATGTGAGAGCCTTACAGGAATCAGAGTGTCGTTACTTTCTCTATGAGAATAACCATTCCATTCATCAGAACATCAAGGACGAAATTTCAAAACATCTCGGTGTTGAACCGATTGTGATCAATTCTGCACTTGTTTCCGGACAGCATCGAAAACGATGTTACTGGACAAACATCCCCCACATTACACAACCAACAGACAAAGGTATTTTGTTGCAGGACGTACTGGAAAGCGGTGTGTCCTGGCAGGAAAAAAGCTACTGTGTTACAGCCAGCTATCAGGGAGCGGCATTTCACAACACCATGGAACGAAAACAGCGTACCATGGTGGCTGTTCCCGTGGCAACGGTAAACGGCAAATCTCATACCATTCCTGCCACTTACTACAAGGCAGGAACAGATCTTTTCCCGGTATACCGTGCAGAAAACAGCCGTCAGAAAATTGCTGTGCCGATTCGCATTGGTCAGATTGGCAAAGGCGGTCAGGGACAGCGAATCTATTCAGTTCGTGGGAAATCCGTCACCATGACTGCCAACGGCGGCGGTATGGGTGCAAAGACAGGACTTTACAAGATCGATCTGCCGGACGGTGATTATATCATCAGAAAATTGACACCAATTGAAGCGGAGCGTTTGCAGACATTACCCGACAACTACACCGCAGGGATCAGCAATACCCAGCGGTACAAGTGTATCGGCAATGGCTGGACGGTGGACGTGATTGCACATATTCTGGGAGGATTGAAGAATGTCAAAGGCGTTTGAATCTTCTCTCGATACCCAAAATTTTGCCATTATTGACGGCTACGCCAAGGCAGTCAGCGTTCTCTCCCGTTCCCACACACCGCTTTGCAGTATCAGCGGCGGCAGTGACAGCGATATTGTTCTTGACGTGATACACAACGTCGATGAGAAAAAGAAAGTCCGCTACTTCTGGATTGATACCGGACTGGAATACTGTGCCACCAAGGAACACCTAAACGATCTGGAAAATAAGTATGGCATTACAATCGAACGGATCAAAGCCTGCAAACCGATACCGGCTTGCTGTAAGGAATACGGTCAGCCGTTTCTCTCCAAATACGTCAGTGAACAGATCATGCGGTTACAGATGCACGGATTTCAGTGGGAGGACAAGCCAATGCCGGAATTGCTGGAGGAATACCCGAACTGCAAGATTGCCCTGCAATGGTGGTGCAATGCCTACTATACACCGGAAAACGGGATTGTCAGAATGAGCCGTTTCTCTATCAACAGAAACAGGTGGCTCAAAGAGTTTATGATTGCCAATCCGCCAAATTTCAGGATCTCCAACAAATGCTGTGAATATGCAAAGAAAAAGCCTGCAAAGCTTCTCATTCAGAAATACGATGCAGACCTGGAAATCATCGGGGTGCGAAAGGCTGAGGGCGGAATCCGTTCTGCCAGCTACAAGACGTGTTTTTCCGAGAGCAGATCAAAGGGCTGCAATTCCTATCGACCGGTATTCTGGTATACGGACGGCGACAAGAAAGTCTATGAGGAATTCTATGGGATACGGCATTCCCGGTGCTATACCGAATATGGAATGAAACGCACCGGCTGCGTGGGCTGTCCGTACAGTCCGAAAGTGATGGAGGAACTGGAGATCATTCGGAAATTCGAGCCTGCCCTTTACACGGCGGTACAGCATATTTTCGGTGATTCCTATGAATATACCCGTAAGTACAGGGAGTTTCAGAAGATGATGAAACAGAAAACAAAAAACACAGCTTCCTGAGAAACTGTGTGAAATATTCATATGATTTTTAGAAGCTGAATATATGTATGAGCAACATTTTCCCGGTTTACAGTTTCACGAATGTCAAACTGTTTAAAACCGTTCTGCTCTTTATAAAATCTCATCAGCTGCGGAGAATTCTCTGCTTCCAGAAACATTACCATTCCTCCACCGATATATTGCATCTCTTTGATTTTCTGTACAGCAAGTCCAAGAATATCCTCTCCGGAAATTCTTTCATTTGCACCGCCTGTATAGTTTTTGCCAAGCTGTGCAATCAGATAAGCGGATAATGCGTAAGTACCGCTTTGTGCATCATATTCACTGACTCTTGAAATTTTTCTCTGAATGGTTTTACTAATCGTTTCTGCCGTATCAGATTTTACATTGATCGTAATCGGCTTTGATGTCAAGGTAAAATAGCCTAACAACTCAGCGTCTTCTGCGGAATAGATCAGGTATGTGACAGATTGGTTTTTCTTTGTAAATTCGATTGCCTGTTGTTTGAGAAATTTCTCTACGTCTGGATTCTTCGGGCAAGAAAAATCGGAGAGGTCTGAACTAAGCAAATCCTCTCCGTCTTTCGGGTTTTCAAATTCAAAGTATTTGCGGATATTGATTGTAATATATTTGGTTAGGTCAGTCATCTTTCTTCTTCCTTTTTGCCATCAGTTTTTTGAGTTCTTCTACCGTACTGATCTCCGTATAGTTCACTTTGATTTCAGATTTGGGGTCATTGAAAGATTCCTCAACCGCATTTGCAAATACTTCAGCCTGTTTCTTACCGAAAACCACAAAATTTTTCGTAATACTTGAAGTTGCCATTGCGTCCACCTCCTCAAAATGCACACTGACACTCTTTTCAGTGTATTCTCAGAACAGTTTATCTGTTCAAATATAGTATACCACAAAATTGAAAGAAAATCAAGAGAAAAACGAAAAATCAAGAAAGGATATTTTATGCTTCAATTTCTAATCGGACTGCTGATCGGCGGTAACATCGGTGCTGTCACAATGGCACTCATTCAGGTGAACCGAGGTGAATCCTATGGCGATTAACACGATTTTAGCCGGCAAGCTGATCTCGGTCGGCACAAGCCTCTTTGTGGTGCTTGGCAGCGGTCACTATGATCTGGATCAGGATATACAGGAACAGGAAACCGCCGTACCTGCCACCACACAGGTCACATCTGCAATGCAGGTCAATCCTGTCACAAGGTCAACGACCACAAGCACCAGGTCGGCTGTTTCCACATCACCGACCACTACGGAAAGTGAACCGGCAGATGATTTTACACTGACCGCAGCCACCATTTCGGTATCCTGCATCAAGTTGGAATGGAACGGTGATGCGGATACGGAATATACCGTGACTGCAATACAGAATGTGAATGATGACTATGTGGACAACATCTATTTTGAGTTCAAATCCAATACCCTTTGCTATGTGACCGGACTTCGTGAAAATTCGGAATACACGTTTGAACTTTCCGATACGGAGGGAAATCTGCTTGCATCGATCGTACAGAAAACGGAAACGGTAGAAGTGATTGAAGAATACGACTACATCGATGGCTGGACGAACTGCTTTGCCTATGAAAAAGCAAGCGGTCTGACCAGAGATCCGTCCTATTCGGCGATTCAGGGTGCTGTTCCCGATCCGGTTACCAATACAGGCATTATGCGTGATGAGTATGGTGATTACTGCTGTGCCATGGGTACGTTCTTCGGCTACTGCGGAGATCGATTCCTCATCACGTTGGAAAACGGCACACAGTTTACCGTGAAGATCTGCGACAGCAAGGGCGACCGTTGGTATCACCCATTCGGCGGTGACGGCAAATGTATCGTGGAATTTATCCATGCGGACGGCTATCTGCCGGACTGCGTTTCCTTTACGGGAAACTACGGTTCATATAACTGGTATGGTCTGAATTTCGATAACATTCAGAAGATACAAAAAATCAATTACGGAGATCCCGTAACGTATTAAAGAAAGGAATGATCGACATGAACAAAGTTCTTAAGATCCTCGGTGTGGCGGCAGCGTTCGGAACTGCCCTCATTGCAGGAAAAATGCTCCACCGCAGAGGATATGCGAAAGGATACGACCAGGCACTTCGTGACAGCGATGAGATGGGAGTGTTCTGAGTATGAGTATACTGGTAATCGGCGAAAAGCCGTCTGTCAGCCGTGAACTTGCAAAAGTGCTCGGTGCAGAAAAAAAGAAAAACGGATACATGGAAGGCAGCGGTTACATCGTCAGCTGGTGTTTCGGCCATCTGGTCGGCTTGAAATTTCCCGATGCGTATTCGGAAGATTGGGCTGCCAGATGGAGTTTTGCACAGCTTCCTATGATTCCAAAGGAATGGAAGTTCCAGATCTCCGAAAGTTCAAAGCAGCAGTTCAAAATACTGAAAGACCTCATGACCAGCAGCGAGGTCACAGAGATCATCTGTGCAACCGATGCTGACCGTGAGGGCGAATGTATCTTCCGATATGTGTACGATCTCGTGAAATGCAAAAAGCCGGTAAAAAGACTCTGGATCTCCTCTTTGGAGGAATCGGCGATAAAAGACGGCTTTCACAAGCTGAAAGACGGTTCTGCCTACGATACTCTCTATCAGGCTGGCTTCTGCCGTGCAAAGGCAGACTGGCTGGTCGGCATGAATGGGTCGAGATTGTTTTCAGTACGATACAACGCACATCTGAACACCGGCAGAGTGCAGACACCGACCCTTGCCATGATCGTGAAGCGTGACAATGATATTGCAAATTTCGTCAAGCAGAAGTATTTCACGGTGGAACTGGATATGGGATTCAAGGCAGGCAGTGCGAGAATCGATGAGGAGCATACAGCGGATATGCTGGCTTCTTCCTGCAGCGGCAAGACCGCAGCCGTAACCGATGTGAAGAAAGAGGTCAAGAGCATATCTGCTCCAAAGCTTTTCGACCTGACCTCTCTGCAGCGTGAAGCAAACAAAAAGTTCGGCTACACGGCACAGCAAACCCTCGACTATATGCAGTCCCTCTATGAGAAGAAACTGGTCACCTATCCCCGTACCGATTCTCAGTACCTGTCTGACGATATGGAACAGACCGCCTATGCACTCATTCCTGCAATCAGCGAACACTTTGGGTTTGGAACGGTTGCCGAACCGAATCTCAAGGCGGTCATCAACAATCGCAAGGTCACAGGACATCATGCGATCATTCCGACTGAAAGCGGTGTGAAGTGTGATGTATCGGCACTGGCTGTGGGAGAACAGAATATTCTGAAACTGGTTGCTTTAAGGCTTTTGTGTGCTTCGGCATCTGCATATCGATATCACGCTGTAAAAGTAACACTCGAATGTGAAAACACAGCATTTACTGCAACTGGCAGAACAGTTCTGGAATCCGGCTGGAAGGCATTGGACGGTAAGATCGGAGAATCGAAAAAAAGCGATGAAAAAAGTCTGCCTGATCTGGAAAATGGTATGACCTTTATAGCAAAGGCATCAAAATCAGAACACTTTACATCTCCACCAAAAGCATTTACCGAAGATACGCTTCTCTCTGCCATGGAACACGTAGGTGCAGAGGAATTTGATGAGAATGCAGAAAAAAAGGGTCTTGGCACACCTGCCACCAGAGCCAACACCATCGAAAATCTGGTCAGGCACGGATACATTCAGCGTGACGGCAAGAAGATCACTTCTACCGATAAGGGCAGAAATCTGATTCAGGTCATGCCGGATGAGGTCAAGTCCGCACAACTGACCGCCGACTGGGAGAACAAACTGCTTGCAGTGGAACGAGGCACGCTCTCTGCCGACAGCTTCATGGACGACATCAATACTTTTGTGACGAACTTAGTCCACACATACAGTGCGGTCGATGATTCGGTTTCTTTCGGCGAAAAACAGCCGAGTATCGGCAGCTGTCCGAAGTGTGGCAAACCGGTCATCAAGGGCAAATACGGTTGGTACTGTTCTGCCAGATGCGGTATGAACCTCTCAAAGGTGTATGGTGTGGAACTCTCGGAGGGACAGATCAAGCTGCTGCTTTGCGGAAAAGAAACAAGCTACATCAAAAACGGCAGAAAGACCATTGTTGTGCCAAAGGTTGCAGAAAATGCGTTTCAGGGCAAGACATATTACAACTGGGCAACCAGAAAGGAGTAGTCATGAACACGGAAACTTTAAGAAAAGCCGCAGATGTTCTCGGCATTCTCACGGATCAGCTCCGCATGATGCCGGAGGAGATCCAGGAGGACATTTGCGCTGCGGTAAGACAGTATGAAGCAAGTGACGAACTTTCGGCACACAGGCAGTATGAGGAGATTGAAAAGCTGTGGCGAAAAGGGACGCTCATTCTCGGTATGCGTGAGATCGCAGAAAATACCGGCATGGACATCGACCGTCTGATGCCGCTTTCTGAAAATGAAAAGCTGAATCTCATGTATGAGTATGCGATCGGTACAGAAAAAGATGAACTTGTCAGAATGGTGGAAGAACGATGAAGCCGTATACCGAGGAAATGCTGCTCTTTCTATCCGAACCGGAAAGTCAGCACTATGCAAGATTGCTGTTGCCGGAAATTGCCGATGTGCTGGGCGTGACAATATCACAGTTGGAAAGCAAGCCGATCGATGTACAGCTGATACTTGCACAGACATATATCAACTGCTGGCACAGCGATCATGGCAACATAAAACAAGCACTGGAACAGGCTCTGTATGTAGATGAAAAGGCTGCAAAAGAGCCTGAACCGGAAAAAGAGGAAATTTCAAATCACAGAAAACATGAAATGGAGCGAACGAGATGAATAATGTCAATTTAATGGGCAGACTTTGCGGAGAGATTGAACTGAAAAGAACACAGAACGGAAACGTCTGCACGAATTTCAGCCTTGCGGTTGACCGCTATGCAAACGGAAACAAGACGACGGACTTTATCCGATGTGTTGCCTGGGGCAAGACCGCTGAGAACATCGGCAAATTCTTTCACAAGGGGGATATGCTTGCAATTCAGGGAAATATCCGAACCGGAAGCTTTACGGACAGAAACGGCAGTAAGCATTACACTACTGCGGTCTATGTGACCAACTTCTATTTTACAGGAAACCGATCGAATCCGCAAAAGAACAACACACAGAATAACGGTTATCAGAATGGAAATTCTGCAAACTACAACAGAAATCCGTATCCGCAGAACAGCCGTCCGAATGGCCGCAGCAGTTATCAGAACGGATACTATCAGAATCCATTTGATGGCTATGAAACGCTTTGAGAGGTGACGTAAATGCCGATACAGGAAAATGAAGAAGTCAGACAGCCGCAGGAAACCGAAGCTTCTGCACATCAGAGTGAAACACTTCTGCCCATTTTCAATGCAGCTTATGACGATCACATGGACAGGCTGGACAATTTGCAGGAACACAAGGCGGAAGTACAGGACAAGATCAGCAAGTCGGAAAACAAGATCGCCGTTCTCGAAGAAAAAGCCGCAAAACTGGAAGCTACCAATGTCATGCTCGGTGAACTGATCGACCATGGAAAGCTGCCGAAAATTGCACAGAAGATCATAGATGCCAATGCGGATAAGATCAAAGCCATTCAGGAAAGACAGATTCCAAAATTGGAGAGCAGTATTCAAAAGAATACGGATAAGATTGCCAAACTGGACGACCGAATTGCTGCCGTAAAACTGAAAGCGGAAAAGCTTCGGAATTTCAGCAATGTGATCCGTTCATTTCTGACCCCTGATCCGCAGAAACGCAGAGAACTGTTCCGTGAATCCATGGATGGACTTCGCAGCAGTTCAAAGAACTTGCTGGACATCGACCGCAACACTGCCCAGAGTAAGCTTGCAAAGCTTTCAGAACAGTATGAAAAGAGCGATTCCATGACGGAAAAATACAAGCTGGGTCAGAAAATTGAAACGGTAAAGTCCGCCATTTCGTCAATTGAAGCGAAAATACATAAGCTGGAAACTGCTCCGAAATTTCAGGAAGCAGACGACCATACGGTTGACAAGACCATTGCTCAGACCGAAAGTGAGATCGAACAGACCGATTTTCTGGCAGGCGGTGAAATTTCCGATATGGAAAAGCCAATGGAAACGGTCACATTGGATTCAGCGGAATATCTTCGCAATGCGGAAATTTCTATGGAAGATGACCTCAATATGATCGATGGTATCATCAACAACGGCAAAAAAGAAGAACGTCCCGATGTACCGTTATTCCTCGAAGAGATCGATGTCAGCACCTGTGATGATGCCACACTGCAATCGTTTCGGGAATCTGCAAAAGCCAATATGGAATGTGCAAAGGAGATCTCGCAGGCACTCTCTCAGAATTACGACTACGAGCGATATACCCTGAATTCAGAACAGGCATTTCATGATGTGCGTGAGAAATTTTCCGACGACCGTATCGCTTTTGTGCTTGCAAATGTTCTGCAAGGGACATCAGACGGCAGAATCAGCAAGGAAGTCAAGGATTTTGCCAAAGATACGATGCAGAATATACCGGAACTCTACACGAAAAGAAAGCTCTTTCTCAGTTCCCATGCGGGACTGATCAATCTGTTTGCGAAAACTGTCATGCAGGCACAGCCGGAAAAACAGGTGGAGAAACAAGCAGAAAAACCAATACCGGAAAAGAAAGAACCGCAGAGAAACCGTTCGGGAATCCGCAAGATCAATCCTGGCTATTACAGACAGATTCCACCGGAGGACAGAGTGATCACCAATGAGCCTGCAAAGGTGGGTGCAATCATCATGACAGATCTGGAAAAGCAGAAGATCCCGTTTTCAGCCGTGGAAACAGAGAAAGGCGTTACCATTACCGTTTCCAAAGAAAATGAGGGTGCTTTTCGTGCTGCAGAGGACAAGGCAAAAGATACGCACGTCCGACTGGTCAATCCCGAAGTTTTCAAGCAGATACCGCAGGCGGAAAGAGCGATTCAGCCGATGTCTGAAAAGGAAGCACAGGAAACCATGCAGAAGCTTGAAAAAGACGGGATTCCCTTTTCTGCCAGACTGGACGGTGAAAAATCAGCAGTTACGGTACGCAAGTCAGAAGCACCTGCATATTTCAGCCGTAAGAAGATGAAGAAGCTGGCTCAGGAAGTAAAAGCCGAAGGGACAAAACCGAAAGAGCCGAAAAATAAAGGGCAGGAACTCTGATGAGGGTCGCACCGGAACAGATCGAACGTGCCAATCTTGTGAATCTCCCTGATTTCCTGAGAAGTCAGGGATTTGCATTGAAGCAAGTTGGCAGAGAGTATATTTTGCAGGAACACGACAGTCTGCATATCAAGGATAACAAACCCGGAGAACTTGGAAAATGGTTTCGCTTTTCTGAAAACAAGGGCGGCAACAACATTCAGTTTGTACAGGAATTTATGGGACTTGATTTTCTCTCTGCGGTGGAATTGTTAAGCGATGAAAAAGCTGTTCCGTCCAGAGTTTACGATTCTATTGCACCTCCGAAGAAGCGTGAGATCACACTGCATGAGAGTATAGATCTATCCCGAACAATGCAATATCTGCATGATGTTCGTGGATTATCTATCGCTTCTCTTGAAAAATTGACTATTGAGGAAAAATTATCGCAGGAAGAAACGACAGGCAATGCAGTATTCAAGATATTCGATGAAAATGGCTTGCTGGTCGGAGCAGAAAAGGTCGGTACATCAGCAGATGTGCGTTTCAAATCGTTTGACAAAGGGTCGGCAAACGGTTACGGCTTTGAAATGGTCATCGGTGAACCCAAAAGCACCTATTTTTTTGAGAGTGCTATCGATGCGGTGTCATTTGCTGACCTGCACCCGGAACACAGAGATTACAGACTGGTTTCCATGGCAGGTGTAAAGCCCTCTGTGGTAACAGAAACCATGAAAAGATATGCAATACCGCCGGAGAATATCTATCTCTGCACCGATAATGACAAGGCAGGAAATGACTTTGCCGAAAAACTGATTGCTCAGTATCCTGCCATGAAAAGAGTAAGACCAAACGGAGCAAAAGACTGGAATGACATATTACAAGGGAGAATGGAAAAAATGAAGCGATACGGCAATACCTATTGGCAGGAAGCAACAGATAACCGAGATAAGACCGTTGCCATCATGCGTGAAGATACATTCAGGCAGATACAGGAAGCACTGGACAGATCAGGGCTGAACTATTGTGCATACAGTGACGGCAAAAATGCCATGGTTGCCGTCAACAGTTCCGAAGTGGACAAATTCCGAACGGTCACCGGTTTAGAGGAATCCCTTTGCAGATTGCAGAAGTCCTGCAAGGAACACATTCCGCAGGACAAGAACATCATCGGCAATACCGATTACAAATATATTCCGCAGAAAACTTATCTCAATGACGACCGTGAAACCATTCTCAAAATGGCGGAACTGGCAAACAAGGCGAACATTTCATTTTCCGCAAGAATCTATCCAAGTGGCAAGGCGGTCATGACGGTTTCGCAGGCGGACATGGCTCATATGAATGCGATACACGAAGATGTAAAAGACATGAGAAAACCGATGATCCAGAATGCCAGACAGGCTTCTCAGGAGATCATCGGCAACAAGCCATACCGAGAGATACAAAACCGTCAGTTTATGATCTCACCGCTGACACCGGAAAGGTATCACAAGATCGAACCAAAGCTGTTAGAACGTGGTGCAGAGTTTTCCGGTCTGATCCGTGACAGCAAAGTTATGTTTACCACGGAAAAAGAGAATGCACCGCACTTTCAGGCAATTCTTCGTCAGACCATCTGTGAAGATCAGATTCTTGAAAATTTACGCCGTATGGAACTGAATGAACCGCAGATACAGGCTCTTTCTTCTGCCATTGAGATTGCTTCCCGAAACAACATGGCAAATGTCATTGAGAACTATGTTTCCAGTGACTATGACATCACACAGCTTGGGACAATGAATGAATTGCTGGTCGATTATCTGAATCAGAGCGATACCGGTCAGTTCCTTGATAACATCGAGCATCTTGACCGGCTCATGTCTGCCAAACAGGAGTTTGATCTGCAAATTGCTCATCGTGAAGAATTGTTATCCGATGATGAGATTAATCTTCCGGAACCAGATTCCATATCGTTCCGCTTTGGCAACCAAAGTAAGGAATGGTTTACCGAAAGTGATTTGCTTGCTGATTTTGTCCAGGATAATCCTGAAATGTCATTTGCCCTTGCAAATGCGGTACTTGGTTATCTCGATGAAAAACAGCATACAGAACGCAATATTGCCGGCTTAAATGAAGGTTGGTACAAGAAAACAGATTTTACAGTTACCACCATGATTGATGGACAGGAGTTCCGTCATTCCAGACGTTTTGATATTGGGGACGGTGCTGGAACAGGCGGCGGAACGCTGATCGATCACATTGAACAGTTTGCAAAGAATGCATTGGAACAGGAGTTTTTGTACAATGAAAACGACCGTGAATCGTTGAATTATCTTCTTGACCGTGTTGTGCCTTCCTTAACGGAAAATGCAGCACTTACCGCAGAAGAGCAACAAATTTTGGACGATTTCAAGGAACAGAACCCGATTCGTACCGCTGCTGATGTAGAAATTACGGAACCAGTTCAGAGCGAACCACCTGCCATTGCAGATTCTGTGGCAAAAGCAGAAGATGATCCGACCGAAAAGACACAGAGCCGTGAACCTACAGACCTTGACATTGCCAAGCAGCACATCGCAGAGTATCTCAACCGTGAATTTGGTGAACCGTCAGAGTTTTCGGATATGGCAAAGATCTCTCTTGCCTACACGACTGATGAGGAACATAACCTCCCCATACTTGTCTATGCAGATCTGGAACAGTATAGGCTTGTATTTGAGTATGACGGTAATGTTGTCCGTGATGAGCAGTATGATTCTTTGGAAGATATGAATCAAAATGCTCTGTCGGTACTTGATTTCGATGATCTGGTATCTCTTTCTGATGATGAAATTGCGTCGGTCATTCAGGCAAAAAGTTCTGATTTGCCGTTCGAAGTCGGCGATGAAATTGAATTTCAGGGAAAAGAGTGGCATATTGACAGTATCAATGAGAACAGAGGAAGAATCATGCTCTCACGTGATACGGATAATATCATTATGCCGCAGGAAGGACTGGAAACGTTCTTGTCTGAGGTGGTCGAATATGTTGATCGTCATGCAGATATTGAAAATCCGGAACAGCATAATGTGGATATTCCTGATACAGCAGATAAACCCCAAAAAACTGAACCGAAATCCGATCTGCCTACTTTTGATGTGTACATCTTCGATCAGGAAAGCGGTGCAAGTTCGCCCATGCGTTGTCAGGCAAAAAACACAGAGGAAGCAAAGAAAATCGCTAACGAATATATCAAGGATTGGAATCTGGTCGATGCAGAAATTACGGATATTCAGCTTGTGGAACCGGAAAAAGAACTTGTAAAAGAGAAATCGGTTACAGTCAAATCAGAGGAAACAGAAATTTCTAATGATACCCCACTTTTTGAGGAAGATGTCATCGCCGATGCCGGACTGGGGTTTGTTGCAGATGACAAGGAACGCAAGCCTTTTGGAAATGCAAAACAGGAATACGAACAGCTGACATTGTTCGGAGAAGCAGAACCGTTCAATTCGTCTGCGCCTGCACAAACTGTTTCTCCTGTTCAGTATGGTGAACCGATTGCTGATGTGGATCGTTTTCAGGAATTGCACAAGGAGATCATGCGTGGAAGCGGGTTCGAGAATGGGAAATTTCGCATTGAAGCGTTTTTTCAGGAAAATCACCCAAGCACTCAGGAATTTGCTGACTTTCTGAAAAACGAGTACGGCACAGGCGGTCATACGTCTGACGGCAACATCTTCTCTGTTGACCATGATTCCAAGGGTATGCAATTTACCGTCAGAAGCAAGGAAAATGGTATCAGCAATGAAACATTTGATTTCACCTGGACGGAAGTTGCAAAGCTGACAGCAGACCTTATCAAACATGATAAGTATTTCACACAGGACGAGATCAAACGCAGAGATCATCGTGAAAATCATGCAGAAATCGAACCTGTAGTGGAAACTGTTGACGAAAAAACTGAACCGGAAGTTAAGTCAGAAGAAAAATCGCAGAATTTCACCATAACCGATGACAATCTTGGTGAGGGCGGTGCAAAGACCAAGTTCAAAAACAATCTGCTTGCCATTCAGACATTAAAACAGATTGAAAGTGAGGACAGAACGGCTACTTCTGAAGAACAGGAGATCCTGTCAAAATACGTTGGCTGGGGCGGTCTTTCTCAGGCTTTCGATTCAGAAAATACACAGTGGAGCAAAGAGTTTGCCCAGCTGTCCGATGCACTGACCCCGGAAGAATATGAAGCTGCACGAAAATCTGTTCTCGACAGTTTTTTCACCGCTCCTGCGATCGTTGACGGTATTTATGAAGCACTTGAAAAGTTTGGCTTTGCAGGTGGTAATATTCTTGAACCGTCCTGCGGTGTTGGCAACTTCATTGGAAAAATGCCGTCGGAAATAGCAGGACAGACAGCCGTCTATGGTGTTGAGATTGATTCCGTCAGCGGACGAATTGCAAAACAGCTTTATCCCGATGCCGATATTCAGATAACCGGTTTTGAAAATACCAATTTTCAGAATGGCTCTTTTGATGTGGCAGTGGGCAATGTGCCATTTGGTGATCTGAACTTTCCGGATAAACAGTATGGCACGACCAAACTGCATGATTTCTTCTTTGCCCAGACATTAGATAAGGTAAAAGAGGGCGGAATCGTTGCTTTTGTTACATCGAAAGGAACGCTCGACAAGAAAGATGAGAGCTTCCGCAGACAATTAGCAGAAAAGGCAGATCTGGTCGGTGCTGTCCGTCTGCCGAATACCGCCTTTAAGGCAAATGCAGGCACGGAAGTGACATCGGATATTCTCTTTTTACAGAAACGCTCTGCACCGCCGGAAGAATTGCCGGAATGGGTACATCTCGGTAAGACAGAGGACGGACTCAGAGTAAACAGCTACTTTGCTGAAAATCCCGAAATGGTACTTGGTACGATTGTAGAGGGCAACAAGCTTTACGGCAGAAATGACGATACGATGTGTATCCCCATAGAGGGTGCAGACCTCCGTCAGCAGATACACGAAGCGGTACAGAAAATGGACACGCAGATCTCCTCTGTGAAAACAAATGAAGTATTCCGTTTCAGTGACAGGCGGGTCACAATGACCGCTGCTGAACTCCGTCCGTTCAGCTTTTTCAAAGATGATAAGGGCGATATTTACCTCAAGGGCGGAGAACACAAACTGGGAGGATTTGATGTTTCCAAAGTAATGGATACCAAATCAAAGGACTACGGCCGCATGACCGCATTTATCGATTTGCGTGATACGGTGCGTGAACTTCTCAAGGTACAGGCAGATGACAAACCGGAAAATGAGATTCAGGCGGTACAGCAGAAGCTTTCCAAACAGTATGATGACTTCTACAAGAAATACGGACTTTTGCACAGCCGTAAAAATCGTCAGGTTTTGCGTGATGATTGTTCCTACAACCTGTTACTTACGCTGGAAAAGGAAATCAACAAGGACAAGCTGGTCGCAAAGTCGGATATTTTCACCAAGCGTACCGTCAGACCGTCCAAACCGATCGATCATGTGGATACGGCACTGGAAGCACTTGCGATCTCTATGGCGGAAACGGCAAAGGTTGACCTTGCTTACATGAGCAAGCTGACCGATATGTCGCAGGAATTGCTGATCTCAGAGTTAAAGGGAGAGATCTTTCTTGTACCGAATACAGGAGAATATCAGTCGGCAAGTGAGTATCTGTCCGGTGACATTCGTCAGAAGCTGGACATTGCGGCAAACTTTGCAGAAACGGACAGCCGTTTTGCTGAAAATGTCATGGCACTGGAAAAGGCGATGCCGGAACCGTTAAAGGCTGGCGATATTGATGTGAAGATCGGTGCGACATGGATTCCGAAAGAACTGTATCAGCAGTTCATGTATGAATTGTTCCAGACACCGAGAGAAAACCGTACGGACGTAAAGAAAGCGTTCTGGGTGAAACCGAAAGATATTACGGTGGACTACTCCGAACACACCAACACCTGGCATATCGAGAACAAGAGAGCGGACAGTTCTGTTTTGAGCCGCAGGGATTTTGGTACGAAAAACATGAGTGCCTATGAGATCATGGAACAGCTGCTGAATCTAAAAGAGCCAAAGGTGTATAAATCGGAAACGTATCTCGATCTGAACGGCAATGAAAAGGAACGCAGAGTGGTTGATGTCAAGGCAACGAAGATCGTTCAGCAGAAAGCGGCAAAGATCAGACAGGCTTTTAAGGACTGGATTTTCAAAGACCCGGAACGTGCCATTCCCCTTGTGGAGCAGTACAACAGGCAGTTCAATTCCATTCGTCCCCGTGAGTATGACGGTTCAGCACTACGTTTTCCGGGAATGAATTCAGCGATCACTCTAAAAGAACATCAGAAAAATGCCATTGCACACGCTTTATTTGGCGGTAATACGCTGTTTGCACACTGTGTGGGTGCAGGCAAGACGTTTGAGATGATTGCAACGGCAATGGAATCCAAGCGTCTGGGCTTATGTACAAAGCCGTTATTTGCCGTTCCGAACCACCTGACCGAACAGATCGGTGAAGATTTTCAGAAGCTTTATCCGGGAGCAAATATTCTGGTGGCAACAAAAAACGATTTCAAGAAAGAAAACCGACAGCAGCTGTTTTCCAAAATTGCTACCGGTGATTTTGATGCCGTGATTATCGGTCATTCGCAGCTTGGCATGATCCCACTTTCCAAGGAAAGACAGGTATCCATTCTGCAAGATCAGATCAATGATATTATGGCAGGCATTGCAGAACTCAAAAAGGCAGATGGTTCACGTTTTCAGGTCAAGCAAATGGAACGTACCAAGAAATCGCTGGAAGCAAGACTGGACAAGCTGGAAAAGTCACATGATGACATTCTCACCTTTGAAGAAATGGGCATAGACAAGCTGATCATCGATGAAGCCCACGAGTTCAAAAATGTTCCTACTCAGACGAAACTGACCAATGTGGCGGGGATTTCGTCCTCTGCCTCACAAAAAGCACTTGACCTCTTTATGAAATGCCGCTATCTTGATGAAAAAACCGGAAGCAGGGGCGTGATTATGGCTACTGGCACGCCCCTCAGCAACTCTGTAACCGAACTACATACCATGATGCGTTTTTTGGAGTATGACTTCCTGAAAGATCATGGACTGAATAACTTTGATAACTGGGTAACGGTATTCGGTCAACAGAAAACCGAATGGGAACTTGCTCCTGCCGGCAACAAGTTTAAGGAACGTACCCGAATCGCCAACTATACAGGTTTGCCGGAACTGATGAGTATGTTCAAACAGGTTGCCGATGTGCGTACAGCAGATACGCTCGACCTTGCTACACCGGAAATGAAATATCACATTGAGAACATCGAAGCAACGGATTTTCAGAAAACACTTGTACAGGAATTATCTGACCGTGCTGATGATGTACAAAGCGGAAATGTTGACCCTTCTGTTGACAATATGCTTCGTATTACTTCCGACGGCAGAAAGCTGGGACTTGATCCAAGACTGATCGACCCGTCATTTGAGGATAACCCTGATACAAAACTGAACCAGTGTGTCAGAAACGTTACGCAGATCTATCATGATACAGCAGAGGAAAAGCTGACGCAGATTATTTTCTGCGATCTGGGTGTTCCAAAGAAAAACTCGCAGTCAACGGATAAGGTTGAAAATGCCGATGAAAAGTCTGCTTCTGAAAGAGAATCCTTAGAGGAAGAATGCGATTTCTGCGTTTATGATGATATTCGTGACAAGCTAATCGCAAACGGCGTAAAACCGGAAGAGATTGCCTATGTACACGATGCCAAGAACGAACAGCAGAAAGCAGACCTTTTCGACCGTGTGAATAAAGGCGAAGTAAGAGTTCTGCTTGGCAGTACAGGCAAAATGGGTACAGGTACAAACTGTCAGAAAAAGCTGATTGCATTGCATAATCTCGATATTCCTTGGCGACCAAGTGATTTGCAGCAGCGAATTGGACGTATCGAACGTCAAGGCAACCAAAACAGCATGGCTCATGTCTTTAACTATGTGACAAAAGGCAGTTTTGATGCATATCTTTATCAGACACTGGAAGCAAAGCAGCGTTTCATCGGACAGATCATGACTTCCAAAACGCCTGCAAGAACTTGTGAAGATGTAGACCAGCAGGCACTCAATTATTCTGAGATCAAGGCTCTCTGTACAGGAGATGAACGTATCAAGGAAAAAATGATGCTCGATAATGAGGTAAAGGAACTGAATCTTCTGAAAGCCGAGCATACCAATACTGTTTTCGATATGCAGCAGACGGCAGCAACCATTCCTGCGAAGATCGAAAAGGCTGAGATCAGACTGGAGAATCTGAAAGCAGACCGTGAAGCACTTCGTCAACTTCCGGTCGATTCTGAAACCAAACTACCCGTATTCAAAATTACGATTGATGGCACGGAATATACAGACCGAAAAGAAGCTGCACAGGCTTTTGAAGATGTGGTACTTGATTTCGTCAAAAAGAGTTCTGACAGTGAAAAAGAAATCGGTGAATTTCAGGGATTCAAGCTATCCGTCAAGGCTGTGATGTTTGGCAATGAGCCGGACATTTCCGTTACCATGCAGGGCAATGCGGAACACAAATGTGTACTGACAAGCAGTTTCTCTGCCAACCTCAAGCGTATGGAATCCACGCTTTACAAAATTGACCAGACAATCAGCGATGCACAAAGCAGTATAAACAAGCTGAATATGGATCTGGAAAATGCCCGCCGTATTCTTGCTACACCATTTCCGCAGCAGGCTGAACTGGAACAGAAAACGGAAAGGCTTGCCACTATAACAGATGAACTCAATCAGGCAGCGATTGAAGCTAAGAAAAATGCTCCTGAAAAACAGCGTACCTGCTATTTTGAAAGAGCCAAACTCAAAAAGGAAGCTTTCAAGGATAGGCAGAAACCTGCTAAGCCAAAAGAAAAGAACAAGGAAAAAGACGGAATAGAATGACAAAACAGGCACTTCAATTATGTGAAGTGCCTGTTTGCGTTAATTCATATGTTGCTGTATACAGCTTTCATAAAGGGCTTCTGTATATCTTTTTTTCAGTCTGATCGGACTAATGATCTCCACCTTTCCCCTGAATGAAAATATCCAGGAAAAGAACGGCTGCGGATATTCTGCTTTTACTGGAACGTGAATGATAAAATGGCGGTCGGATTGCTTGTCCCTAAGCATGATAACCGACTTTCCAAAGCGGTCGATCACGATGTTGCAGTATTTGTTCTCCATCGGCAAACGGAGTGTGACATACTCGCTCTTTCCGCTGAACATGGAAAAAGAGGATTTGATGTACTGTTCCAGATCCAGCTTCTCATCCAGATACTTTCTTGCTGAATTTACAAGTTTGATGTTCCTCATGCGATCAAGGCGAAAATTTGTATATGTATCCGCATATTTCTCATAATACGAAACAACGTAATAGCATTCTCCGCTCATCACCAATGCAAACGGCGAACAAATACGCTTTTCTCCTCGCTGAACCAAATGCTTATTTATATCATAGTCATAATAGTCAAAACTGATTTGCTGATTATTATGAAAGGCAGAATTTATCATATCAATATTATCAAAAATCTGCTCGTTATCAGACTTCACACGATTGGTCAGCATGATTTCACGTCTGAGTAGTGGTGCTTCATAAATACTGCAAAGACTTTCAAGCAGTTTAAGCAATTTTTCTGAATCCTTAACCGTTAAAAAGCGAAATGAAGCAACTGCATCAGCAAGCATTTTGAGAACACTGAGCGAAAATGTTCGGCTTTTCAAATGATACCCCTTATTGCAAGTATATTCGATGTCGTATCCCATATGTATTAGTGCATCAATATCTTCCTTGATAGTTCTTTTTCCTGCCGAAAAACCATTTTTAGCTAAATTCGCTGTAATCATTGACATTGATAGATAATGCTCGCTATCTGTCAGCTTTAGAAACATCTTTTTCAAAAAAAGCACTCTATATTTCCCATTCATTCTTTCTACCTCGTATTTGCTGTGGACTATAAACTTATTTTATTATTATATCATATTTTGGTGATTTTTCATAGATATACGCAAAAATAAATGTAAAAAATGGTAGTGAATTTGCTAAAGCATCAAATGAAACTTATTTTCTATTAGTGTTTTCAAATGACAATATTGAAAATTGTATAATAAAGCAAATGTATCACTTGACTTTTTGTGCAATTTGTGGTATAATATAATAGATTATAACCGAAGAAAGGAGGATTTACTATGCTCATGCAAAATCTATCAGAGAAGCAGATAGAAGCTGTTAATGCTATTGACGATGACGTTGAAATTATTGCCTGTGCTGGTGCAGGCAAAACAGGTGTTGTAACAAGAAGAATTGTCAACATTCTCAAGTGTAAACCTAATGTATCGCCAAAAAACATTGTAGCTTTTACCTTTACTAAAAAAGCAGCCGAAGAATTAAAAAGCCGAGTGTACTCTATGGGTAAAAATGTACTCGGTGATACAAAAGGCTTTGCAGAAATGTACATTGGTACGATTCATGGATTTTGCCTTAGTATGTTACAAGAATACATCACAGAATTTCAAACATTTACAGTCTTAGATGATATACATACCAAACTGTTTGTCGAACGTTACTATGAAGAAACAGGTATAAAAGATATGAATCTTCATAAGTATATTGAAACAGATCTCTTTATTAAGATCATGAGTTTGCTCAATGAAAATTGGAACGATTCGGCAAAGTGGAGTAATGAAGTAAGAACTGCATTTAATAAATATAAGCAGAAGATGTATGAGGAAAGGCATTTTGACTATTCTCTTATTCTTCGTGAAATGGTAAATCAACTTGAAAGCAATCACACATTCCGAAAAATAATTTCCCAAAAAGTGAAGTATCTAACTGTTGACGAATATCAGGATACCAATCCTGTTCAAGAAAAACTTGTATCGCTTCTGAAAGACTTAGGTGCTAATCTTTGCGTAGTTGGTGATGATGATCAGACAATTTATCAGTTTCGTGGTAGTGATTCGACCAATATTCTTACTTTCATGCAGAGGTATAATATAAAAAAATATATTTTGCTTGATACTGACTATCGCAGCACAAGTGGAATTGTTAATGTTGCAAGAAATGTTATAGTCAATAACTCTCGTAGATTACCAAAGGAAATGCAATCCGGATGTTCAACTGTTTATGATGAGGGCGATATTGCATTCAGAGAGTGTAACACGGCAGAAGATGAATATGAGTTTATAGCTAAAAATATAGAAAAACTTCACGCCATTGGTGTCCCTTATTCTGAAATGGTAATCTTACTCCGAAAGAGAAAAGTCGGAATCGATATTGCAGACATATTAGATAAACATAAAATTCCTTATGTAATCGAAGGCATGAATGAACTCATGTACACCCAGGAGTGTAAGGCAGCCAGAGGTGTATTTGATTACCTTAATGGGGAATGTGACCTAAAGGAATTATTTGATAAATGGCTTGCGGTCGATTATCCGTTTGATAAGAAAGAACTTGCCAGTGCATTTAATGATCTGATGTGTTTAGATGTGTCAAAATTAAAATATTATTCGGAACTTAATCTACAAAGAATCTATCAGGACTTTTTGAAGCAAATAGGATTAGTCGATGATGGCAGAAATAAAACTGAAATTATTTTATATAATCTCGGTAAATTTTCGCAAGTTATCGGTGACTATGAAGCTATCAATTTCACATTGAAGCCAAAATCCAAACTCTCAGGATTCTGTGCTTTTCTCAAATACAAGGCTTCTGACTATTACCCAGAGGGATATTTAAGCAATACAATTGCAAAACCTGATGCAGTTCCGATTATGACGATTCATCAATCCAAAGGATTAGAGTTTGCAGCCGTATTTATTCCATGCTTGAACAAGAACTTCTTTCCTGCACAGAAAGTCGGTGGGAAGGGCATTTGGCACGTTATTGATAGAAGTTGGATAAGCGGTTCAAGTCGATTTGACGGTGATTTAGAGGATGAACGTAAGCTATTCTACGTTGCTGTTACAAGAGCAAAGAAGTACTTGTTTATTTCCCGTGCTAAGAATGGACGTGATAAAATTGTATCAACATTCTTCGAGGAAGCGAAAGGCTCTCCTTATATGCTCCTCTACAGAGATGATATAGTTTATGATAAATCTCATCTCCCGGATTTGAGAAAGAGTAATGCACCGATAACATTAAATTTCTCACTTCTCGAAGATTATTTTGAATGCCCATATCGATTCAAGCTGTCTATGTTCTACGGCTTTGTACAGCCATTTACAGAACTTATGGGATATGGTAACGCACTTCACGAAGTGGTTCGTAACATCAATCTCAGAGCGATTGAAGGCAAGCCAATCACAGATAAATTTGTAAAACAACTTTTCGATGAAATATTCTATCTCCCGTATGCTACCCAAAAACAGAAAGAACGTATGATCAATAGTGCGAAACGTGCGATACAGAAATATATAGACCGAAATCAATCGACTTTTGATGATATTTGTTTGGCTGAGTCGAACATTGAAATAGATATGGGTGATGGAATTACGGTAAATGGACGTATTGACATGGTGAAAGACGTTGTAATTGACGGTGAAAAGAAAACGGTTATTGTAGATTTCAAAACAGCAAACAAGCGTGTCCTTGATGCAATAAATACAGAACAGCTGAAAATCTATTCGCTCGGTTATCAGAAGCTGACAGGTCAAACTGCTGACTATATGGAGATCTATCATCTCGATTCGGAAAATACAGCAAGTGAACCTGTAACGTCTGATTTGGCGGTGAAAGTAGAAACTGAAATACGTCAGGCCGCTGATAATATACGCAAAAACAACTTACCAAGACATTGCAGTATGGAAAACTGTTCAGCGTGTCATCTCAGTCATTTGTGCTTGAGCAAGACGGAAAAGAAAAAATATGTAGGAGGATGAAAGGTTGAAAACTATATTTGAACAAGATGAGTTTAGCAAATATTCTAATGTAAATATCTACGCATCAAGAGGAATAATTCAAGAACAAAGCATATATTCCAAAACTACTACTGTATTTATTTCTCATAAACATGATGACTTAGATGACTTAAAGGGATTAATAGGTTTTCTTGAAAATGAATATGGTGTAAAAGCTTACATAGACAGTAGAGATCCTTCTATGCCTAAGAAAACTTCTGGAGAAACAGCAACGAATATAAAGAATAGAATAAAAAAATGTGATAAATTTATTCTTCTTGCTACAAATAGTGCAGTCGAATCAAAGTGGTGCAATTGGGAATTGGGATACGGAGATGCTCAAAAATACAGAGAACATATTGCATTGTTTCCAATGAAGCCCAAAGACGCTTCTGACTTTGAGTATAGAGGATCAGAATATATGCAGATATATCCGTATATTTGTTATTTTAATGGAACAGAAACATACACAAATGGAAATCCGATAATCAAGGGGTACTATGTTCGATACAAAGAAAATGATAGTTACTACATTACACCACTTGAAAATTGGTTTAAATCATAGGAGGAAAATTAAATGGGACATAAAATTTTTGTTTCTTATAAATACAATGACACAAATGTAGAAAATCTTTCTTATCTTTTGGGTACAACTGCTGTTCATGACTATGTTGATTATATTCAAAATAGAATTTTGAATGGTGACGACATATATAAGGGAGAAAAAAGCGATGAAGATATTTCAAATTGGAGTGACAATGCAATTTGGGAACACTTGAAAAACAAGATTTATGATAGTACCCTTACTATTGTACTTATATCTCCTAATATGAAAGAACCAAGGAGATGGCAAACATCGCAATGGATTCCTTGGGAAATTAGTTATTCAGTTAAAGAAATGCCGAGAAATGGACGTACAAGTCAGCGTAATGCTTTGCTTGCTGTTATTCTTCCAAATAGATATGGTTCTTACAATTACTATGATAAAAATGATTTGTTCCCTATATTAAGGGACAACATAGATAATGGTTATACATATGTTGTAAAATGGGATGAATTCAAAAAATATCCGCTGACCTCCATAGATAAGGCATATGAACACCAAGAAAATACAAGCGAATACAAAATAGTAAAATCGCTTTAAGATTAGGGGGAATTTACTTGAACAGAGATATTTCATCATTCATTGATAGATATGTTAAGGAAATACAGAATTATACTGCTGCAATGTTTATTGGTGCGGGCTTTTCGATGAATGCTGGATATGTTGATTGGAAAAATTTATTGAGTGGCATTGCAGAAGATCTGGGACTTGACATTGAAAAAGAAACAGACTTGATTTCTTTAGCACAATACAACTATAATGAAAACGGACAGAATCGAGGGTTAATCAATAATGCCCTTTTTGAGGAATTTACAAAAGAAAAGGATTTAGATGAAAATCACAAAATACTCGCCAAATTGCCCATATCAACTTTTTGGACAACAAATTATGATTCTTTAATTGAAAAAGCTTTACGTGATGCGAGAAAAATTGTTGATGTTAAGTATAATAACAGTCACTTATCTTTGACTATTCCACATAGAGATGCAGTTGTTTATAAAATGCATGGTGACAAAAGCAATCCGAATGAAGCCATTTTGATAAAGGACGATTACGAACAATACTATCAGAAACACGCTCAATTTATTACTTCTTTAAGTGGCGACCTGATTTCCAAAACGTTCCTTTTTATCGGCTTTAGCTTTACAGACCCTAATCTTGATTATATATTGAGTAGAATCAGAATTGACTATAAGGAAAATAACCGTCAGCATTATGCAATTATGCGAAAAGTTAATGAAAATGACTATGCAAATAAAGCCGACTATGAATATGCTAAACGCAAGCAGGAACTTTTTATGGGCGACCTTAAGCGATATAGCATAAAGCCTTTGATGATTGATGAATACAGCGAGATTACAGATATTCTGAAAGAAATCAGCAGAAGATTGAATCACAATAACGTGTTTGTATCAGGTAGTGCTTATGAATACTCAGAATACAGTGAAGATGAAAAAGCGTCAACTGATTTTATTCAATCACTAAGTCAAAGATTGATTCAAAAGGAATTTAACATTATTTCAGGCTTTGGTTTGGGAGTCGGAAGTGCTGTAATATATGGTGCTTTGCAAGAAATATACATGAAAAATCAGCGAATCAATGATGAGCGTTTGCTTTTGCGTCCTTTTCCGCAAGGAATTGTAGATGACAGCACTCGTGGAAGATTGTGGAAAGAGTACCGTGAAGATATGATTTCTCGTGCAGGTGTATCGATTTTCATATTTGGCAACAAGTACGACAAAGATAAAGAAACTACCGTTTTGGCAGATGGAATGAAGCAAGAATTCGAGATAGCTGTCAAACAGCATAACTTGATTGTTCCGGTAGGTTGTACAGGATATGTAGCACATGATATTTGGAAAGAGATACATGAAAACTTATCAAATTATTATACTAATGTAGACGACGAATTGACTGTTGCATTTGAAAAGCTGAACGAAAAGTGTAAGGAATCACAGTTGATTGACAACATACTTTCATTTATTGAGCTTTTTAAAAAAGGGAAACACGCTTCTGCGAATTAGGAGGATAACATGGCAAATCTATCACAGCAAAGGCGAGAGAAAATGCTTGCCTTTCTCGAAACGCTGAAAGAGCAGCACAGCGATGACGATTCGCTGATTGCAATTGGAGAAATTGAAAAAGAACTAAAAGCCAAAAAGTACGGACTTGTATGGGAAGAACATGAAGAAGCTGTTGACGTTCAGATGAAAACACAGATTCCTGTTTTTACTGAGATCAAAGAAAAAGAAATTTGTGCTGACGAAAATGGTGCATACAACTTTTTGCTTGAGGGCGATAATCTGCATAGCCTTTATCTGCTTGAAAAGACACACAGAGGAAAGATTGATGTTATCTATATTGATCCTCCGTATAATACAGGAAAGAAAGATGACTTTAGATACAATGATGCTTTTGTTGTTAAAGAGGATACTTTTCGTCATTCTAAATGGCTATCATTTATGGCAGAAAGATTGAAAATAGCAAGAAAACTTTTATCTTCTAACGGAGCAATTTTTATTTCTATTGATGATGATGAGCAAGCAGCACTTAAAATGCTTTGTGATGATATATTCGGTCAACAAAACTTCGTTGCTTCTGTGATTTGGGAGAAAAAATTCAGTCCGCAAAACGATGCTAAATGGTTGTCTGATAACCACGATTTTATACTAGTATATGCAGCAAATAAAGAGGTATGGAAACCAAATTTACTTAAACGAACTGAAGAGATGAATGCACGATATAGCAATCCAGACAATGATCCTCGTGGTCCTTGGACTTCAAGCGATTTTTCTGTGAGGACTTTTAGTGAAAGTGGCTATTATCCAATTACTACGCCGAGTGGTAAAGTGATTTATCCTGCAGATTCACGTTGTTGGAGTACGAATGAAGAAACATTTAAAAAACTTGCTAAAGATAATCGAATCTGGTTCGGTACTAAAGGTTCAAATGTTCCAAGAATTAAGACGTATCTCTCAGAAGTACAGCAAGGTGTAGTTTGTAAGACTATTTGGACTCGTAATGAAGTTGGTGACTCACAAGAAGGAACAAGAGATTTAAAAGTACTTTTTGATGGTAAAGGAGTTTTTAAAAGTCCCAAACCTGTTAGATTAATAGAAAGAATTTTGAAACTTGCAAGTAAGGAAGATAGTATAGTTCTTGACTTTTTTGCTGGTTCAGGTACAACAGGACAAGCTGTAATAGAACTGAATAAGCAGGACGGCGGCCACAGAAAGTTTATTCTCTGCACGAACAATGAAAATGGTATATGTGAGGAAGTAACTTATCAACGTCTAAGAACGGTCATTACAGGCAAACGTGCAGACGGAAGCGAGTATTCAGAGGGCATTCCTGCCAATCTGAAATACTTCAAAACTGACTTTGTTGACAAAGAATCTGAGGATTTATCTGACGAACTGCTTGAACATATTGCAGAAATGATTGAACTGGAATATGGTATAAAAATTGATAGTCAAAAGTATGTTATGATAATGACTGATGAGGAAATGGACGAATTTGAACGGAATATCGCAAGCTATGCGGAATTAAAAGCTGTTTTCGTAAATCAGGATATTCTGCTCTCGTCAACACAACAAAAGCTTCTTGACAGCTTGACTTCATACGTCATTCCTGATTACTATTTTGATTTTGAACTGAGGGAGGCAGGCGAACTATGGTAAATGGCTTAAATGACTACGAATATCAGAACGATTGCGTGGAGTATCTTTTTGACAAGACCACTTCTGCTGATTCAAAGAAAATCATAACGGTGAAAGCACCGACAGGTGCAGGTAAAACGGTTATTCTCATAAAGTATGTAAACTTTTATCTTAACAATACGGGCGATAAGGTTGCTTTCATCTGGCTTTGCCCCGGCAAGGGCGATCTAGAAGTCCAGAGCCGTGAGAAAATGGAAGAACTTATGCCGTCAATTGATGCAAGAGATCTTCCGTACTCCATGCTTCTCGGTTTTGACAGCAGAAGCGTGACTTTTGTCAACTGGGAACTTGTCACCAACAAGAAAAACAATGCTCTGAAAGACAGCGAAAGGAAAAATCTTTTTGACCGTATTGATGATGCACATAATGACGGCATAAAGTTTATTCTTATAATCGATGAAGAACATCTCAATAATACTAAAAAGGCAAAAGATATTATTGACAAGTTCGATCCTATTTATACGATTCGTGTATCGGCAACAGCAAATAAGGTATCTCATCACGAGTTCTACGAAATTCCTGAAGATGAGGTTATTGATGCAGGCTTGATTACCCGTGCAATCTATGTCAACGAAGGTGTCATGGAACACGATGAAATTGAGAATGATTATGACTATCTTCTTGATCTCGCCGATGCAAAACGTAAAGAACTACTTTCGGCTTATGAAATGGTAGGCGCAGACGTAAGACCGTTGGTTCTCATTCAATTCCCTGCTGGACAACCTGAAACCATTAAAGCTGTTGAGGAAAAGCTTGCTTCCATGGGTTACACCTATGATAATGGTTTGGTTAATATCTGGATGAGTGATGACAAGATAAAAAGTGATGATCTGACTGCCAATAATGGTACACCTGCTTTCCTACTTATGAAACAGGCTGTATCTACAGGTTGGGATTGCCCTCGTGCAAAAATCCTCGTAAAACTCCGTGAGGGTGGCAGTGAAGATTTTCAGATTCAGACTATCGGCAGAATTCGCCGTATGCCGGAACGTAAACATTATGTATTCCCTGATTGTCTTGATCTCTGCTACATCTACACACTTGATGAAAAATACAAGCAAGGCTTGATGACCGAAATGGATAAGGCATATCAGGTGCGTAAGTTGTTCCTAAAAAAAGGTTTTGAGGACTTTACTCTTGTCAAAGAAATGCGTAATCTCGATGAAGATAGCGGTCTTGGTGAGCGAGAACTTCTCAAACTCATCTACGACCACTACACAAGCAAGTATAAGCTTGGGACAATAAAAGTTGAAAATCAGAAAACACTCTCTATGAATGGCTACAACTTCTCACATGAAATTGACAGCAAAGTTATTCAGGGTGAATTTCGTAGCGGTGAAGCAATTTCGAGTGCCACCAATTCACAGAGAGTTTCTGTCAAAACTAAGATAAATACTCATACACATGGTATCCAGCTTATGCACAGTGTAGATGAAATTAAAAAGATAACTGCAATTCCTGCACAACGTGTAAGAAACATTCTGCAAAGACTTTTCCGCAAGGGAAAGCGAAAATCATGGAAACTTCTGGCTCTTGACACAAGCGATTTCTATGCTTTTATAATCAACAATATCCATAAACTTAAAGAAGAATTCCGTGAAATTATGGCAACTCAGGATAAGCAGCTTTCTTTTATTGAAAACGCAAAGACAGTAGAATTTAAAATTCCTGAAACTGAACTTTATAAATATACAGAGGTTAAACAGATTAAGCCAATGACCAAAAATGTTTATGAGGGATATACAAATGAGTTCCTTCCGTCAGAAGCAAGGAAGAGTACGTCTGAGCGATTGTTTGAACGTTTTTGCGAAAGAGCTGATAGTGTAGAATGGATTTACAAGAATGGTGATTCCGGTCAACAGTATCTCTCTATCGTTTATGTAAATGGTATTAGAAAGCAGTGGCTCTTCTATCCTGATTACATCATCAAGACTACCGACGGAAATGTATGGATCATTGAAACGAAGGGCGGTATGCAGGCAGGTCACACTAAGAACATTGATCGTCAGGTTGAAAATAAGTTTAACGCCTTTAAGGAGTACGCCAAAAAGTACAATCTCCATTGGGGATTTGTGCGTGACATTGACGAGGAACTGTACATAAATAATACAGTTTATACTGAGGAGATGTCCGGTGACAACTGGATTCCGCTTGGGAATGTTCTATCATGACAAACTTCTTACGCATATAATCCCATCTACATCGGAGGACATTTAACAGCATGGACAACAGCTTATATAACTTGTTAAAAGCAAAAGAAATCATTGCTATTCTTGATGGAGATACAAAATACGGAAAATATGAATTTAAAGATGGTACAGAGATTCAAGTAAGAATGCCTTATCTTAGCGGACCAGATTTGTGTAGACTATCTACATTATTTGGGCTTCCTACCTCATATACATTTGGCGGAGCAAATCTAAGTAGATGGCAATATCTTGATAATTTAATGGTTTATTGTATAAAAGAAAATCGTTTTTCTGACCTACTTGCATATCTATTTGATAAAAAGCAATTTTCTAAAATTTTGTCTGGACACGAAGTTGATGAAATAAATGAAGCGTATGACCACATTACAAAATCAATAATACAAGAAATTAATGGAATTCTATTTTTTGGCGGTAATGAATTAACTATTATCAATAAGCAGTTTATTGTCAAACCAATTGGAAGTACCTTAACAATAGAAGCACCTAAGATTAAAACTATTGATCGTGAATACATTAAAAGCATTTCTTCTCGTGCATTAGATGATGTAGAACAGAAAAATTATGATAGTGCTATTACTAAATCTCGCACTCTATTAGAAGAAACCTTCTGTTATGTGATTGAACTAAAAGATAATATTCCATCTGATAGTGGAGATATAGCAAAACTTTATAAACAAGTTCGTGAGCTTTATAATATGCATATTGATACCAATACCGACAAAAGAATAAAGACACTTCTTTCTGGACTGAACAGCATTGTGTCTGCTATTGCAGAAATGAGAAATAAGGATAGTGATGCACATGGCGTCGGAGCAAGACGAATTAATATTGATGAACATCATGCCCGCCTTTTTGTTAATGCTTCAATGACAATGTCAGATTTTATTTTATCAGTTGCAAATAAGCAAATTTAAATATACCCACACGGGAGTTATTAATACTCTTGTGTGGGTATATTCAATCATGTGTGTATGAAAACTAAATATACTGTTCTTTATTTCATCTATTATTTTATACTACCAAACACGCCTGAATCGCAATCTCCTCAGCCTGCAACTCAAAGAGATTTTCAAGCTGCCAAACCTTAGCCGTATCTGCATTTTCCATGGCAAGTGCATATTCAGGGTCAGTATCACGCATCTTGTTCCAGATCTTCCACTTCTCTTTCTCACATTCGGTGATACGCTCATCGATATGGACGTAGATTTTTCCTTTGTCAGCTTCTGCCTGCAAACGCTCAGGACAATGTTCTTCTGCCCATTTCACATAGATACACGCAAGCTTGTTATTGCTGTAATCGTGATAATCTTTGCTGTTGCAAGTGATCATCATTCTGTCGGTATCAAGTGCCATTCTCTGATAGTCATGCTTGTAAATCATAATCTTAACCTCTCTTCTTCTTTATCAAAGCTCCTGCAAGAACAGCAATTCCTGCGAGAATTATTCCGCCAATTCCATAAATCAAACCGTTTGAGGATTTTTCTTTAGTCGTCGATTCTACTGTTTCTTCAGATGCGTCAACCGTGGTATCTTCATCGATTTTCAGATTTTCTCCGACACGGTGAGCTGTTCCGTTTCCGTCATCAGCAGTAATTGAATTATGGTTTTCCTCTGCCGTATCTTCCGTCAAGGTACTGAACGGCATGAAATTATCGATTACATTGCCATTATCATCACTCATCAGCCATTTGCCGTTCTGTAAATTGAAATGATATGTGGTTTCATCGGTAATAATTGTCCAATTTCCATCACGGTCATCATTAAAGTTCCAATCGCCTGTAAGTTCATCATAGTAGTCTTTGAAATTGTAGTTCAGCTGACCAATCTTACTCCAATCATAATCATCATCGCCATAATTGTCATCGACCCATTCGGTAAGAATGTGATGCTTATAGCTTGCTTCGGGAAAAACAAGTCCGTCATCTTCCTTGCCATGCCACCAATCAGACCAAATTTTGCTGACGATGTAGTCCTTATTAAGCAAATCATCGGCGTAAACTGTCAGACTTACTGAGCCAATCAAAGTGATACTCGCTACAATAGGTACGATTTTTTGAATCATTTTAACATCTCCTTTTTGCTTTGTATTGGGTACAATACTATTATATATCATTGCACATGATTTTACAAGCCGCAATGCGCACAAAGTTCTCTGAAAAATCCGGACAAATTTTATAAAAATAATTGACAAAAAGCTCTTGATAGGGTATAATAAAAGAAATGGGTACAATACGAAAGGATTGATTTCTATGTACTATAACGAAAAGCGCAAAG
>ERZ835541.1024-NODE-1024-length-30333-cov-9.573023_pt1 | contig 30333 bp, 23 predicted proteins | sample MGYA00519945_ERZ835541 | MGnify/ENA primary metagenome ERZ835541 (study PRJEB31850, sample SAMEA3708780) | human gut metagenome | biome: human gut; feature: human-associated habitat; material: faeces | place: China | collected 2014 ...
CTGAATCTAACGCGTCTGCCAATTCCGCCATATCCGCATATTCTGTTTTGTTCGCCGCCGTTCGGCTCGGAACGATAGTTATTATACCACGGAAAACGGGAAAGTCAAGCGTTTTTTCAAAAAAGTTTTTGCATTCTTTTCCGCATATTTTATCTTGCGTCCCTGCGCACAAAAACACAGACATCCGCCCCGGTGATGCCTGCTTCCGGGGCAGATGCCTGCCAGACCACGCTTCTTCTTTTGCAGTTTTTCCTGAATTTTCTCAGATACCCCAGAACAGCCAGAGGCTCCCTGCCCCCACGAGGACTGCCGCCAGCGTGAAGGGTACGCCGATGCGCAGGAAGTCCCGGGTGCGGACAGTCTCGCCGTTCTTGCGGAGAATGCCGATGGCCGCGATGTTGGCCGACGCGCCGATGGGGGTCAGGTTGCCGCCCAGCGTCGCGCCGGTAAGCAGACCGAAGTAGAACAGCTCCGGCTCAATGCCCGCGCCGCCGTTCATGAGGGCGGCGACGCCCTGCACCACCGGCAGCATGGCCGCCACATAGGGGATGTTGTCGATGAAGGCCGACAGCCCCACCGACGCGGCCACCAGCAGCAGGTAAAGATGCAGCGGCTCGTCTCCGGCTGCGGAGTGGAACAGCTGCGCCGCCGCGTCGATGACGCCCGCCCTGCTCACCCCTTCCAGCAGAATAAAGAGGCTGAAGAGCAGCAGCAGGGTGTCATAATCCAGCGCCCGGAACGTCTCGGCCAGCGGCTTCAGGGAGCGGCTGCGCCAGCAGGCGCGGGCGGCACCGAAGAGGCACAGCCCCATGCAGACGAGCCCGCTGCGCAAGGTATAGAGCAGATGCAGCACGCCGCCAGAAGGCTCAGGCAGGAAGGACGCCGCGATGAGCAGACCTACCGTCAGCAGGAGAAGCGCCGTGGGGACGTCGTCCTCCACCTCCGTTTCCACCGTGACATGGACAGGCTGGCGCTGGTCCCGGAACAGCCAGAACAGCACCCCCAGCGAGGCCAGCGCTCCCAGCTCCACGCTCCAGAAGATGCCGGGCCGGCCCTCCATCCAGAAGAAATCGAAGAAATTCATCCCCGCAAAGCCGCCCAGCAGGATGCTCGTGGTGTCCCCCACCAGCGTTGCCGCGCCCTGTAAATTGGACGATACCGCAATGGCGATGAGCACCGGCACCGGCGATCGTTTCAGCCGCCGGGCGATGGCAAGCCCTACCGGAGCCACCATCAGCACGGTGGCCACATTGTCCACAAAGGCACTGATGAACCCCGCCAGCAAAGCCAGCACCGACACGGCCCACCGGACATCCGGCACATGGGCAATGAGTTCTTCGGCCAGCCGGGCGGGCATCTTGCTCTGGATAAAAAGAAAGACCGTACCCATCATTCCCGCCATCATCAGCAGGACATTGAAGTCTACGGCCCGGGCGGCGTCCGCCAGCGTGAAATCGTACACGCCCAGCTTTCCCAGCAGCAGGAACGCCCCGGCCCCACCCAGCGCGACCCAGGGGCGGTACTGCTGCACCGCCAGCATCAAAATATAAAACAGGACAAACAGGCTCAGCGCCAGTGTCATTTCGTCTCCTCCGCAGGTTCCAGGGGCTTTGCGTCTTCTTCTATCATCCGATAGCCCACGCCAAGCTCGTTGAGGATGTAGGTATTGCTGCCCGGGCGGCTGCCCAGCTTTTTGCGGATATTGGCCATATTCACCTGCAGCTTCTTGGTGCTGCTGGCGTCCGTGTCGCCCCAGATGGCCCGGACGATGGCCGCATAGGTCATCACGCGCCCGGCGTGCTCGGACAAAAAGGCCACGATATTGTACTCCGTCTGGGTCAGGCGCACCTCCTGCCCATCCACGAACACCTTGCGGCGCTCGTAGTTGATGGTGAGGCCCTGTGCGCTGAACACCCCGCCGGGCAAGCTCCCGCCGCCATAGCGGTTCACCCGCAGCGCAGCCCGCACCCGGGCCAGCAGCTCACCGGTGCCGAAGGGCTTGGTGATATAGTCGTTGGCACCGAGGTCGAGGGCCTCGATCTTATCCTGCTCGGTGGTGCGGGCCGACAGGACGATGATGGGGGTCAGATACTTCTGCCGGATGGAGCGGATGGCGTCCAGACCGTCCCGGTCGGGCAGGCCGAGGTCCAGGATGACGAGGTCCGGGTTATAGGAGATGAACATGGTCATGCCCATCACGCAGGTCTGGGCCACCAGTGCCTGATAGCCGTTGGTCTCCAGCAGGGTCTGGATGAAGCTGCAGATGTTCGCCTCGTCCTCGATGATAAGTACCTTGAATTTATTATTGCTCATCCTCTGTTTCCTCCGTATCCACTTCTTCGGTCTCCAGCCAGAACCGGATGGTCGTACCCTCGCCGGGCGTGCTCTCGGCCTTTATCTCGCCGCCGTGGGCTTTGATGATGGCCGCGCACACCGACAGCCCGATGCCCATGCCGTGCTTGCCGCCCGACGAGGTATCCTGCGTCAGGGTCGTGCCGGTGAAGAGGGTCTTGAGCCGCTCTTTCGGGATGCCGCAGCCGTTGTCAACGACTTCAAACACCGCCCGCTGCCCCAGCGTGAACACCCGCAGCGTCAGGCGGGTCATCCCCTTGGCGTGGAGCACCGCGTTTTCCAAAAGGTTCGTCAGCACCTGCTGGATGAGCATGGAGTCCATCGGGATGACGATGAAGTCATCCGGAAGCTTTACTTCCACCGGTACGCCGGGGTGGAGCTTCTGGAACCGCACCAGCACCGTATCCACCAGCTCTTCCAGCACGGTGGGCGTCTTCTGGATGGCGACGCCGTCGGCGTCGATGCGGGTGACGGAGAGCAGATTTTCCACCATCCGGTTGAGCCACTGGGCGTCGGCACAGGCCTCGGAAAGGAGCTTTATCTTCTGCTCCCGGCCCAGCGAGTCGTAGTTGTCGATGACCGTAGAGCAGGCCCCGTAGATGGACGTCAGCGGGGTGCGCAGGTCGTGGGAGACAGCCCGCAGGAGGTTGGCCCGCATCTTCTCCGTCTCGCTCTCCATCCGCAGCTGCTCCTGCTTTTTGATGCGGGTGGTCAGGGTGCTCGTCATGAAGGAGACCACCAGCATCACCACGCCGGAGAAGATGTTCTCCGGGATGGTGAAGTTGAAGGCAAAGTAGGGCGTGCGGAACGCGAAGTTGACCGCCAGCACGCTGATGACAGAACCGGCCACGCCCCACCAGTAGCCGTCGGTGTACATGGAAACAAAAAACACCGCCAGCAGGAACACCATCGAGGCCACACCGTCGATGCGGCCGCTGATGAACTGGATGAGCGTCACACAGGCGAACGCCCCGATGAGCGCCGCCAAAAATACCCGGACGTCCTTTTTCCAGAGCATCTGCTTCATTTGCTGTCCCTCCCGATATATATTCGGTTCCACTGTAAAAGTATACCACAAATAAATTAAAGATACAGCAAAGGGTGGGTACTTTTCCATGGTTCCAAAGGGTTGACAAACGTGCGTTCCTGGCTCACAATAGGATCATCTTCTTTATCGTAATAAAGGAAAGGGAAAGAATATGCTGTATTTTGAGAACGACTACTGCGAGGGCGCGCATCCCGCCATCCTGCAGAAGCTGACGGAAACGAACTTCGAGAAGGTGTCCGGCTACGGCACCGACCCCTACTGCGCCAGCGCAAAGGAGAAGATACGCGCCGCCTGCGCCTGCCCCGAGGCAGATGTCTTCTTCATCTCCGGCGGCACCCAGGCCAACTCCATCGTCATCGCCTCCACGCTCCGCCGCTGGGAGGGCGTCATCGCCGCCGCCACCGGCCATGTGGCCGGTCATGAGGCGGGTGCCATCGAGTTCACCGGCCACAAGGTCATCGGCCTGCCCCAGAAGAACGGCAAGCTGGACGCCGCCACGGTGGAGGATTTCTGCAAGACCTTCTACGCCGACTCGAACCACGACCACATGGTCTTCCCCGGCATGGTGTATATCTCCCACCCCACCGAGTACGGCACCCTGTACAGCAAGGCTGAGCTCGAGGCCCTGTCCGCCGTCTGCCACACCTACCACATGCCCCTCTTCGTGGACGGCGCACGTCTGGGCTACGCGCTGGTGAGCGAAGGCACCGATGTGACCCTGGCCGACCTCGCCAGGCTCACCGACGTCTTTTACATCGGCGGCACCAAGGTGGGCGCACTCTGCGGCGAGGCCGTGGTCTTCCCCCACGGCGCACCGGCCCACTTCATGACCATGGTCAAGCAGCAGGGCGCTCTGCTGGCCAAGGGCCGCCTCATGGGCATCCAGTTCGACGTCCTCTTCACCGACGACCTCTACACCCGCATCAGCCGCAATGCCATCGAGACGGCCAACGCCCTCAAGAAGGGTCTCGCCGCAAAGGGCTGCCGCTTCTTTATGGACTCCCCCACCAACCAGCTCTTCGTCGTGCTGGAAAACACCCAGCTGGCCGCGCTGGAAGGCAAGGCAAAGTTCGGCTTCTGGGAGAAGTTCGACGACAGCCACACCGTCGTCCGCATCGCCACCAGCTGGGCCACTAAGATGGAAGAGATCGAGCAGCTCATCGCTCTGATGTAAATTCCATGCCCGGGTTTTTCGTTGGCGCTTCGCCGAAGTTTCTGTATTCTCTTTGTGCGGGATACTGATTGAATTTTTCGGCCGGGTATGGTATGGTTTAAAAAGAACAACGCAGAATGCGAGAAAGGGGCAAGCATACACCAGACCGTGTATCCTTGCCCTTTTTGAGTTTACGATTTTCTGCGCCATTATTTTTCCGGATGACAGGAAGGAAGGATTTTCACAATGGGCTTTTTTGATAAACTGTTTGGCGGCAAGCACGATGCCGCCCCGAAATTTGCAGGCGAAAAGATGACCGTCATGGCTCCCATCGACGGCACGGTGATCCCGCTGGAGCAGATCCCCGATGAGACGTTCGCCACCGCCATTCTGGGACCCGGCTGCGGCATTGAGCCCACCGGCGACACCGTGTACGCCCCGTTTGACGGCACCATCACGCAGGTGGCTTCCACCCTGCACGCCATCGGCATCACCAGCGACGACGGCATCGAGCTGCTGATCCATGTCGGCATGGACACCGTCGAGATGCAGGGCAAGGGCTTCACCGCTCTGGTCAAGGAAGAGCAGAAGGTCAAGGCCGGCACCGCTCTGCTGAAGGTCGATCTGGACGCCATCCGCACTGCCAACCACCCCACCACCACCGCCGTCATCGTGACCAACGCCGACGACCTGCCAAAGCTCCATATCATCGCGGGCGGCATCGTCTCCACCGGCACGCCGCTGTTCAAATTCGAGTAAGATACAAAAAAGACATCTGCCGCCGGCGGATGTCTTTTTTGTTATGCTCATGCTTTTTCGGGCTTATACTGCAGGACCCGCTCGGAGACGAGGCCGTTGAAGAACTGGATGAAGGGTCCGAGGCAGAACGCGCAGATGAGGGTACCCAGACCCACAAGACCGCCCAGGAGCCAGCAGAGCAGGGCGCAGAAGGCGTCGGTAAAGACGCGGCAGCCGAAGTACTGGAAGTGCGTGTAGTCCCGCAGGCCCAGCGAGAGGTAATCGTAGGGCGCGATGCCGAGGTCAGCCGTCTGGTAGAGAGACGCGCCCAGCGCCGTCACAAGGACGGCCAGCACCACCCACACCAGCTGTTCCGGCAGGGACGCTGCCGGGCCGAAGGCCGCGGCAATGGGGTCGTAGAAGAAGGTTATGATGAACCCCATGCCGATGCCGTTGACGAAGGTGCCAAGGCCGATGTACTTGCGCCCGAACCAGAATTCTAGTGCAAAGAAGAGGATGTTGGTGGCGACGTTCTGCACGCCCAGCGAGATGCCCAGCAGCTCGGCAAGGCGCATATTCAGCGCGCTGATGGAGTCGTTGCCGAGATGGGACTGCTTGAAGAGGGCGATGCCCAGACCAATAATGACGATGCCCACCAGCATCCCCACGATGCGGCGGGTGGTCGGCTTTTGGGTGGTCGAAGTGCTCATGAAACGGCCTCCTGATTTCTTTTTCTCTATTATAACGCTGCAGGAGGGTCGGCGCAATCAATATTGCACAATTCTCTGTTTCATTGTGGAAAGCTCATCGTCTCAGGTCTTCTTCCAGCCGGGCCTTGTCCAGCCCCTCGCCGATGACGATGAGCACCTGCTGTCCCTGCGGGATGGGGGCCGCTGTCAGACCGTCGGCGGCAGCATTCAGCTCATACCACCGGCCATCGTCCTCCACGAAGCCTTTCACCCGGAGGACATTTCCGCAGGCGGGGTCGGTGAAGAGGGACGGGATGTTCTTTTCCAGCTGAGCACGGGGCAGACCCAGCTCGAGGAAGTAGGCCGAGGTAAAAGCATCGTGCGCGTCGAAGTGGAGCTTTTCGCAGCTGGCCTGCCGATAGCCGCACTTTGCGATGCGGGCCATATCGTCGGCCGTCAGATCGGCCCAGTCCTTCGCAATGATCTCCTCCGGGCCGAACTTCCGGGAGCACTTGCAGGCTTCCAGCGCACGGGCCAGATGGGCTTCTGCCCCCTGCTTCTGCGCGTCAGAGGCCAGCTGACAGCGGCTCAGGAGGACACTGCCCGCCCACGCACTCTCGGAAGCGAGGATATATTCTGCCTGCGGGGAAAGTTTTTCCGGCAGAAGGGCATCCACGATGGCGATGACATTGCCCAGCTGATACCAGCGGTCCAGCGGCTCGTCCCGCAGCACGTCGAAGAACTCGTCCACGTCAAAGATGCCGCTGGGCTCCACGATGACCCGCTCAAAGCCCCGCATGGCCATGGAGATGAGCTTCGTCCGCATCCGGCGCTGGTGGGTGTCGCAGTCGCAGCCGCCGCTGATGGTCTCGACCTCGACCCCCATCGCCTCCAGATCCTGAAGCAGCATGGCGTCCACGTTCACCGCGCCGAAGTCGTTTTCCAGCACACAGACTTTGACGCCCTGCCCGGCCCACCATGCCGCGTATCTGCGCAGGAAGGTGGTCTTCCCTGCCCCGAGAAATCCTGTGATCAGATCTACCTGTACCATTGTCCTGTCCTCCTGTTGTATCCGCTTTTTCAGCGTTAGTATAAACTGACAGCCGTCGATTGTCAAACACAAAAACGGCCCTTTCCCGGTCTGGGAAAGGGTCGTTTCGCCGCAATGCTGGGAGTTCCTTACAGGAATTCGACGCTGCCGTCTTCGATGTGGTACATCGCACCGACGACCCGCAGGCCCGTTTCCTCCTCGATGTTATGGATGCACAGGCTCTTCTCGATCTCCTGCACACTGTGCCGGACATTGAGACAGCTGGCCTTGTAGGGGTCTGTTTCGTCCCCGATGGCCTTTTTTATCTCGTCCGTGATGTAGCGGATATAGCCGGAGGGCTCGTGGTGGATGGCCGCATCCACCGCGCCGCAGTGGGTATGGCCCAGCACCACCACCAGCCGACAGCCCAGATGGCCGGCAGCGTACTCGATGCTGCCCAGCTGGTGGTCATCGATGATGTTGCCCGCCAGCCGGATGACGAACAGCTCACCGATGCCCGCCGAGAAGATGTTCTCCGGGATGACCCGGGAATCCGAACAGGTGACGATGATGGCGTAGGGCGACTGGCCCTTCGTCCAGGTGGACATCCGGATACGGCGGGAAATATCGCCGCTCCCGTTTTCCGCGTTCAGGTATTTCAGATTGCCCGCCGCCAGCTTGTAGATGGCATCGGCCGCGGTGCAGACTGGGGTCTCACGCATTGCAGCAGCCTCCTTGGGAAAAAGTGGTAAAATCGTTCTGCAAAAATGCCCGGCCGTCCAACGAAGGGCAGCCGGGCGGGAACTCAGTTTATCAGAAGTGGATGACGCCGAGGATCAGACCAGCGACGAGGCAGACGATGGAAACGCCCCACTGCCAGCCGAAGCAGTACTTGATGTGGTCCTTGATCTCGACACCGGCCAGACCGATGCCCAGATAGGTAGCGGGAGCCACCGGGCTGATGAAGGTAGCGCAGTTGCGGCAGACGACCATTGCGATGGCGATGTGAGCCGGGTTGACGCCGAACTGGTTGCCAACGCTGACCAGAACGGGCAGCAGGCCGTAGAAGTAGGAGTCGGTATCGAACAGCAGAGCCAGAGGCACGCTCAGGATGCCGATGATGATGGGCAGGAAACGGCCCAGAGATGCCGGGATGAAGCTTGCCATGACGACTGCCATCTTCTCCATGATGCCGCTCTTGCTCAGGACACCGAGGAAGACACCGGCACACAGGATGGTGGAAGCCATGCTCAGGCCAGCGGAAGCGTGGCTCTTGATGATGGAGTTGTGCAGCTTCTTGCCGCGGTAGTTGACCAGAATGCCCAGAGCGCAGCCGACCATGAAGACGTAGTAAGAGGGGAAGATGTCGAGGACCAGCACGATGATGACGGCCAGAGTCAGGATGACGTTGAAGATGAAGTTCTGGGGACGAGCCAGAGTCTCGTCCTTCTTGCCGTCGTCGGAGTCGTCGTACTTGCCGGCGTCCTCAGCAACGATGGAATCGCCGAGCTTTGCGATGCGCTTCTTCTCCTGCAGGCCCCAGAAGATGGCGGTGCCGACAGCCAGCACCAGGCCGACGACCTGCATGGGCATGAGCTGGAACCACAGGTCGTTGGGCTCCATCTCGATGACGCTTGCGGCGCGCATGGTGGGGCCGCCCCAGGGCATCAGGTTCATGACGCCCATTGCGGTGACACAGATGAGCAGCAGGGTCTCACGGCGCATGTGCAGGCGCTTGTAGACGGGCAGCATGGCGGGGATGGTGATGAGGAAGGTGGAAGCGCCGCCGCCGTCCAGATGGCCGATGATGGCGATGAGGCAGGTCATCAGAGCAACGCCGACGACGTTGTTGCCGACCTTCTTCATCAGCGCACCGATGATCTTGTCGAACATACCTGCATCGGTCATGACGCCGAAGAACAGGACGGAGAAGATGAACAGGACAGCCGTACCGTGGACGCCCTTGACGCCCTCCTTGATAAAGCCAGCCATTTCATCCAGGGTGAAAGCACCGGTAGCCACCAGAATGGCTGCGGTGATGGTCGAGACGCTGACGAATGCCAGTGCAGGGACCGTGACATTGCGCAGCAGCAGGACGATGACCGCAATCACCGTTGCAAAGCCGAGCAGAGCGAGGATCGTATCACTCATGGGTTTGTACTTCCTTTCCTTTTTTCATATACTGGGGATGCATTCCGTTTTATCATCCAGAATCATTCCCGTTCGTTATGGTTCCAGTATACAGGCTCAAACTTACAGCCCAAAGCCCTTCTTGTTACGGTTTGTTAAGAAATCCCTTAATATCCTGTAAGGTTCCGTATGGAAGGTTGGATACAATAAAGCCGGAGCTGCGCAAAAAAGAAACAAAAAAACAACAGGCCCCGGGGTTTTTCCACTCCGGGGCCTGCTGTCATCTTTATTTATGGGGCCTATATCGCCTTGCGGCAGTCCTCACATGGGGAAGCGGGAATTAGTTGTTTGCAGTCTTTGCGACCACATCGTTGACGATGACGACCAGCATGTACTTGCCATCGCTCGTCTTGGCAATGCCCAGCTTGCCGGTCTCAGCAACTTCATGATTCATGTCGTTAACGACAGCGGCCTGAGCCTCGAACAGAGCGCCATTCACAATGCCAGCCTGCAGGTTTGCGTTCTTCGTGGCATTCTCGGTCTTGACCAGAGCAACACGAATCTGCTTGCCAACATTTGCCTTCTCGGCACCCTCGCCGGTGGTGAACACACCCAGAGCCTTCTGGACTGCATTAGCGGCATCGGTGTTGCCGTCGATGTGCTCCTGACTGATGACCTTGCCGGTGACCTTCTCAACAGCATTGTCCAGAGTGATCTTGTTGGCGGAGTCAGCAGCGATGATAGTCTCGATAGCCTTCAGGGTTTTCTCAGCAGTCTCATCCACTTCCTTGCTCAGCTCGACCTTGACGCCCATCTTGTTCAGAGAATCAGCGATGTCCTTGCTCTTGACGCTATTGCCGCAGCCGGTCAGAAGGGACAGTGCCAGAACGCCGGCGAGGGCGACGGCCAGAAACTTCTTTGCCATTTTCATGATTTTTGCCTCCATAATTATGAATGATCTTACAGGCAGGCTGTCCAGTTCCGGTCGTCGGCCTGTCGGCCTTATTATACCCCCCCCCCCCCCCCCAGAATTGTCAATATATTCCCTGCATTTTTATCATATCATCGAATTATGAAGGACACCTCTGTGCATATTCCACAAATTCATGAAAAACAGCCGCTGTTCACTCTTTCCGGCTGCTCCGTATCTGGGCCAGCAGCGTAGACGCCGACACCGGTTTTACCACATAGCCGTCGATGACGCCGTGGCTGCGGGCGTCCACGATCTCCCTTGTAGGGGCATTGGTCATCACGATGCGGGTCATGCCCGGGTAGCGGCCCCGGATGGCCATGCAGAAATCCACGCCGCTGCTGCTCATCAGGCTCTCGTCGATGGCGAGGACGTCGAAGGGCTGCTGCTCCAGCAGCTGGCGCAGCTCGCCCCGGCGGGAGCAGGTGGACACGCTCAGGCCCAGCGCGCTGAGGTCTTTGTCCAGCAGGTCGAGGACCTTGTTGTTGTCGTCCGCCGCCAGGATGCGCAGCTTGCTGTCCACGCCCCACTGCAGCTGTTCGCGCTCCTGCTGCTGTTCCAGCACCGGCAGATAGACATAGAAGGTCGTGCCTCTGCCGATGGTGCTCTCCGCCCGGATGCGGCCCCGGTGGGTGCGGATGATCTGGTCCGCCAGAGCAAGGCCGAGGCCGGTGCCTTCGCCGGTCTTTTTTGTGGTGAAGAAGGGCTCGAAGATGTGCTGCATCGTCTCCTTGTCCATGCCGCAGCCGGTGTCGGTGACGCTCAGGCAGACGTAGCTCGACCATTCCTCGGAGATCTTCTCTTCCGGGAAGAGCGCCGCCAGCTCACTGCGCGGCACGACACTGCCCCGGATGGTCAGCTTTCCGCCCTCGGCGCCGATGGCGTGGATGGCGTTGATGCTGATGTTCAGCAGCACCTGCTGCAGCTGGGTCGCGTTGCCCAGAACACATTCGCCGCTCAGCTCATTTTCTTCCTTCAGCTCCACGTTCTTCGGGCAGTTCGTCTCCACCAGCTTCCTCGTCCGATGGAGCAGTCCCTCCACCGACACGGCGTCGTAGACCGTCTCCACGTTTTTCCGGCTCATGGAGGAGATCTGTTTCACGACCTCCTGCGCCTTCTGCGCCGCCTCGCTGATCTCCATCGCGTTGTCATAGATCTCGCTGCCCGGGTCGGCGTCGGCCATGATGAGGTCGGCATAGCCGGTGATGGGGGTCAGGAAGTTATTGAACTCATGGGCGATGCCTCCGGTGAGGGTCCCCATCATCTGCAGCCGCTGGCCGTGGGCCAGCGACTCTTCGCTGCGGTGGAGCTCTTCGAGGGTCTGGTTCAGGGTCTTCAGATCGCTGATCTCGGTCGCGCTGCGGCGGTCGCGCTCCTGCAGCCGGAACATCTGGAACATGAAGAGCACCAGCACCAGTGCCACGCCGCCGAAGATGAGGGCCACCTTCACGAAGCTCTGCTGTACCGGCTCGTAGAAATCGTCGTAGTCCACCACGGCGCTGACGATCCAGAAGCTGCCCCCCACGTCCAGATGACGGAAGGCGCTGATCTTATGCACCCGGGGCAGGGCCGGGTCGGCCCACCAGTAGGAGTAGTAGTCCAGCGTGCCGGATTCCTCTTCCTGCTGCGCGCGCAGCAGCTCACTCAGACTGCTCATGTCCAGTTCCTTTCCCTGATAGATGCGCTGGCGGCCCTCCACGACCTTGATGCCCCACTGAACGGCTTCGGGGTGCATGACCACAAGGTTATCGTCATTCTTTATCATGATGTAGCCGTTCCTGCCGACATGGATCTCCGAGATGAGCTGCTGATACATGACCGTGGAGTCTACCACAAGGCAGGCTGTCTCATTCCCGGCCTTCCTCTTCATCACAAGATAGTGCTCGTCGCCGCTGTGGTACTGCCAGTAGGAGATGTCCTCCGTCCGGGTGATGAGGACATCGCAGACGGCGCTGAGGCCGTAGCAGCTGTAGATGACCTCGCCGTTGCTGTTTTCCAGCCAGACGTCCCGGATGGTATCGCTCCGGGTCACCGTGGGGCGGAACGCTTTGCTGGCCTGTGCTTTTCCGGCGATGGAGTCCAGCCTGTCGGCGTATTCTTCCAGCAGGACGCGGATGCTGTCGGCGGTGCTCTGCACCACCAGCTCCATCTGCCTCGTCTGGCTGTCCATCATGGCGGTGCGGTAGTCCTTCCACACCATACCCACCACGACAGCCAGTGCGGCTACCGTGACGACGCCGATGGCCAGCGGCACCCACAGGGTGCGCAGCGTCTGGAACCATGTCTTTTTCGGGGCGTTCTCCTTCATATCGAGTCCTCCTTTGGGGCGGTCTTGCTCTTCCTGTCTAAAAATGTTATAATTTTATTTATCGCAAGTGAAACAAATTTTCCGGTCAGAAAAGTGCAGGGAGTTATCATGTCGTATCATGTTCTTATTGTAGACGATGATCCAGCAATTTGCAAACTTTTATCGAAAGTTATGATAAGCAATGAGATGGACCCTCTCGTCGTCAACAGCGGTGCGGCGGCGCTGGACCTCATCGCGCGGCAGAGCAGCACGCTGGATATGATCCTGATGGACATCACGCTGGGCGACATGGAGGGCTTCGATGTCATCCAGACCATCCGGCGCAACGGCGTCACCACGCCGGTCATCATCATCAGCGGCCGCAACGAGGACTACGATTTCATGTACGGCCTCTCTCTGGGCGCTGACGACTATGTCACCAAGCCCTTTCGCCCCCAGATTTTGGGCGCAAAGGTCAAGGCCCTCATCCGCCGCAGCAAGAGCTTCTCGCAGGAGAACAACCAGCAGATCAGCTGCGGGCCTTTCCTCTGCGACACCACCACCATGCGCTTTTATAAAAACAATGTGGAGCTGAATCTTTCCGAGAAAGAGCGCAGCCTGCTGCTGCTCTTCGTGCGCCACCCGCAGCAGGTGTTCACCAAGGATATGATATACGAGCAGATATGGGGCAACCTCATCGCTGTGGACGACAACGCCATCATGGTCTACATCAACCGCCTGCGCAGCAAGATCGAGGACAACGCCCGCACACCCCAGCACATCATCACCATCCGCGGCGTCGGCTATCGTTTCGTGCCGTAAGCGCGTCATTTATTTTTTCATAGAAACAAAGAAGAGCAGCCAACTGCGCGCGGTGCAGTCGGCTGCTCTCTGGTTTTATGCCGGTATAAAACACAAAACCTTGAAAAAGGAGAATCGCATGAAGTTTGTGTGCATATTTAGCCGCAAAAGCGGGGTGAGAAGAGCGAAGGAATCTCCGTGAATCCATTCCGAAGCGTGGTTGGCAAGCCACATTCCCGCTTTTACGCCATATCACTCAATCTTCGCGGAAAGAGAAAGGCTTGACTTCGCGGACGACGTCCATGACAGTGCCGTCGCGGGCCTCGATGATGCCCACGATGCGGTCGCCGAACTGGACCTTCTCCGGCTCGCCGACGATGGAGTAGGCGATGTCGCGCAGCTCCTCGATGGTCTTCAGAGGCACGCAGTCAGCGGCCTTCAGAGCCTCCAGCAGGTCGGGACGGCGGGGGTTGACGGCCACGCCGTAGTCGGTGACGACGATGTCAACGCTCTCGCCCGGGGTGGTGACGGTGGTCACGTCGGTGCAGATGGCCGGGATGCGGCCCTGCAGCAGAGGAGCGATGACGATGGTGCACTTTGCACCCTGTGCAGTATCGGGATGGCCGCCCTGTGCGCCGGTGATGATGCCATCCGAACCGACGACGACGTTGCAGTTGAAGTGGGTATCCACTTCCAGAGAGGCCAGGATGACGTAATCCAGCTTGTTGACGAAGGCGCCCTTGTTCATGGGGCTTGCGTACTCGCCGGCAGAGATGGGGAAATGGTTGGGGTTGGTGCGGACGTTGTTGACCGCGTCCAGGTCAAAGTCCTGGGTATCCACCAGCTTGCGGGCCAGACCGCGGTCCAGCAGCTCGCACATGGGCTTGGTCAGACCGCCGACGCCCAGACCCATGTGGATGTTCTTCTCTTCCATGATCTTGGACAGAGAGATGGTGGAGGCGATGGATGCGCCGCCGACACCGGTCTGATAAGAGAAGCCGTCCTTGAAGTAGGGGGTGTTGGCAACGACCTGAGTGCAGTACTCGGCCATCAGGATCTTGCGCTGGTCGGTGGTGGGCTTTGCAGCGCCGGTGGCGATCTTTTCGGGGATGCCGATCTGGTCCACGACACAGACGTAATCCACCTTGGTCTGGTTGATCTCTGCGGGGTAGTTGGGGTAGTCCACGAGGCAATCGGTGACAGCGACGACATAGTCCGCCATCTCAGCGTCCACGTAAGCATAGCTCAGGACGCCGCAGTTGGTCTTGCCGCCCATACCGGAGCAGTTGCCGTACTCGTCGCAGGAAGGTGCGCCGATAAAGGCGATGTCAACGTGGGTCTCGCCGGTCTCGATGGCGCGGACACGGCCGCCGTGGCTGCGCATGGTAGCCAGGCCCTTCAGCTTGCCATGAGAAATGGCATCGCCGATCTTGCCGCGGACGCCGGAGGACTCGATGTTGACGATGGTACCGTCCTCGATCATGGGGACGAGGGCGTCATGAGCCTTGCCCAGAGAGCTTGCGCTCAGGGTGATGTTCTTGAAGCCCATCTTGTGGATCTCTTCCATGACCATGCAGACCACGAGGTCGCCCTCGCGGAAGTGGTGGTGGAAGGAGACGGTCATGCCGTCGTGGGCATTGCACTTGACCAGAGCCTCGTGGATGTCCTTGACCATCTTGTCGTGGTCGTTGCGCATCACGGGGGTGACCTTGGGGCTGGCCTTCTGGAAGGCCTTGCCGTCTTTATAATTGTTGCCCTGGAAGACCTCTTTGCCGGTGCGCTCGAGGATCTCTTCGGGAATTTCTCTGCCGACTGCGTTCAACATAATTACAAATCCCCCTTATACACGCCGGATGCCTTTGCCAGATCGATGGTGCGCTTTGCGCCATCGTAGAAGGCGATGTCGATCATCTTGCCGTCCACGGTGAAGACGCCGATGCCCAGAGCCTTCTTGGAGTCGATCTCCTTGACGACCTTCTCAGCGAAGATGATGTCCTTCTGGGTGGGCGTAAAGATCTCATGGACGATGGGGATCTGACGGGGGTTGATGATGGATTTGCCGTCGAAGCCCATCAGGTGGATGTTCTCTACGTCCTTGCGGAAGCCGTCCATATCCTTCAGGTCGGTGTAAACGGTGTCGAAGCACTGCACGCCTGCGGCGCGGGCTGCAATGATCATCTGCTGGCGGGCGCCCATCAGCTCGATGCCGGTGCCGGTGATGTGGGTCTGCAGGTCCTTGGTGTAGTCGCCGCCGGACAGTGCGATGCCGAACAGGCGCTCATCGCTCTCGCAGATCTCCAGAGCGTTCATGACGCCGCGGGCAGACTCCAGAGCGGCGATGATGAGGACTTCGCCCTCAGGACGGCCATAGGTCTTCTCGTCCTCGGCGATAGCAGCAGCCACGCGGTGGACATCCTCAGCGTGCTCGGTCTTGGGGATGCGGATGGAATCGCAGCCGCCGGCCACGCAGGCACGGATGTCTTCACGCCAGTAGGGAGTGTCCAGACCGTTGATACGGACGACCCGCTCGGCACCGCGGTAGTCCACGGTCTTCAGGGCGTGGTACAGGCTGAAACGGGCGACATCCTTCTGGTTCTCGGCCACAGCGTCCTCCAGGTCCAGCATCAGGGAGTCGGCCTTATAGATGTAAGGGTCTTTGATGAGGCCGGGCTTCTGCGCATTCAGGAACATCATCGTGCGGCGCAGGCGCTTCTTGTTCGGATTATTCATCGAATGGCACCTCCCCAGGGCAGATTCTCATACTGGTCAACAGAGCGGAACACCGCGCCCTCGATGCGGGCCTTCAGGGTGCAGTCCAGTGCGCCCTTGTCCACGATGGTGATGCGGACGTTGTCGATGTCCAGATTCTTCAGGGTCTCCAGCGCGACCTTGCGCAGCTGGTTGCCATACTGGTGGATGACAGAGCTTTCGAGGGAGAAATCGATCTTACCCTCACCCGGCTCGACGGTCACCATGCAGTCGCTGGATTCCAGAGTGCCAGCCGTGGCTGCTTTCTTGATCTCCATGCTTTTTTCCTCCTTGACAGGTGGTTTCTTCAATCGTTATACCGTACTTGCGGGGCGGCACCTCACTGCGCCGCTCCTGATGGTTCTATCATAATCGGACAATCTTACAAAAGGCATAGCGTCAGTCTTAATATTCGTTAAGAATCGCCAAAAATTTCTCTTGTACACAAGATTTATTCCATTTGGTCATGCTGCTGGCGCATTTTCTCTTCCATTTTCCCTCCTTTCCTGCACAAGCTGCCATCCGGCGCTGTTTTTGCCTTTTTCTCAGCTCTATCCTACCGCACCCGGCGGCATTTGTGAAATGAAAAGATGGAATCCTTATCCATCCAAAAAGGGAATGGGTAGTGCAAAGCAGGCAAAACCACTGGCTGTGCGTTTTGCCTGCTGCGGAAAAGTCCTTTTTTACACGGGGCTGAAGCCCTTACCGATGATCTCGCTGGAGTTTTCTATCATGATAAAGGCTGTCGGCTCCTGCTGGCGGATGAAGTTGCGCAGGCGGATGGCCTGACTGCGCCGCATGGTGGTCATGATGACCGTCTTGTGGGCGTCAGAGTACGCACCGCGCGCTTCAAAGGTGGTCGCACTGCGGTTCAGCTCGTGGATGATGAAGTTGCAGATGGGCTGCGGGTGCTCACACACGATGTTGAAGCACTTGCAGAGGTTCATATTCTCGATGACGTTGTCCACCACCATCGACTTGGCCACCAGACCCATGACGGAGAACAGACCGGTGGAGGGACCGTACATTGCAAACGAGAGGCCCACAGCCGCCACATCCGCTGCCATCAGGGCAGAACCGATGTTCATGCTGGTGTACTTTTTCAAAATCATGGCGATGACATCCGTGCCGCCCGAGGATGCGTCGATGTTGAACAGGATCGCCGAACCGATCGCCGGGAGCATAATGGCAAATACCAGCTCCAGCATCGGCTGGTCGGTCAGAGTACCGTGCATCGGCACCAGCGCGTCCAGTGCCTGCAGGCTCACCGACATCACGATGGTCGCATAAACAGTGCGGACGCCGACACTCTTGCCCAGAAAGATGAAGCCCAGCACCAGCAGCGCGTAGTTGGCCACGGTGGTGAAGGTACTTGCCGAGCAGTGGAGCAGCTGGCTGAACACGGTGGAAAAGCCGGTCACGCCGCCGAAGGCGAAGTGGTTCGGGAATTTGAAAAAGTAGATGCCGATGACCATGATCCAGATGCTGACGGTGATGAGGCCATACTCCGCCAGCGTCCGGAGCCATGGATTTTTGATTTCTTTTATTGTTGACGCCATAGTCTGATTTTTTGCCGCCTTCCGGTTTACATGGGGCCGAGGTGGATCGCCTGTGCGATCATCAGCATCACAGAACCGACGGCCAGCCAGATGAGGAACAGCTTCCACATGAACTTCATCCAACGGTCATAGGGGATGTTCACGGCGCTGATGATGCCCATCAGAGCGGTGGAAGTGGGCAGGACGTAGTTGCAGAAGCCGTCGCCGAAATTGAAGGAAAGGATCGCGGTCTGACGGGTAACGCCCACGAGGTCAGCCAGAGGTGCCAGAATGGGAATGACAGCTGCGGCCTGACCACTGCCGGAAGTCAGGAAGACGTTGATAATGGTGTTTGCCAGCAGCATGGCGGGTCCGAGCAGGATGGTGGGGACGAAGTTCAGGCCGTTTGCCAGTGCATGGACAACGGTATCGGTGATGTGACCGGCGTTCATGATGCTGCTGATGGCCTGTGCCATGCCGATGATGAAGGCAGCGCCCAGCATCTTCTTGCAGCCCTCAAGGAACTCCTTGGAGATCGCGGAGGGGCCAAAGCCGCCCAGTACGCCTTCGATGACAGCCAGTGCGAGGAAGACAGCTGCAGTCTCAGACATATCCCAGTCGAGCTTGATGCCGCCGTAGACGATGAGGATAAGGGATGCGAAGAAGACCAGCATGATGAGGATCTTACGGGCGTCCAGCTTGCCGAAGGAGTCGAGGTCCGCAGCATCGCGGAACTCGCTGGTCTTGTCGAGCTCGTACATGGGGCTGAGTTCGGGATGTTTCTGGATCTTCAGTGCGTAGCGGATGAGGTAGATGTTGGTGATAACATAGAACACAGCAAAGCAGATAAAGCGGTATCCCACGCCGGAATACAGCGGCAGACCGGCGATTTTCTGAGCCACGATGGTGGTGTTGATGTTCAGAGGGCCAGTGGAGAAGCCGATCGCGCCGCCCAGCAGGATGATGGATGCACCGGTGATGGAGTCCAGACCCATCGCAAAGGCCATCATGACCATGATGGGCGCAAAGGCAATGAACAGGTTGACGCCCTGCGTGGTGCAGATGAGGCCGAACACCAGCGTCAGGATGGGCAGGAACAGATAGACGCGGGTGGAGAAGACCTTCGCCATCTTGGCCACCACGGCGTGGAGTGCGCCGGTCTTGGTCAGGATGTGGAAAGCACCGCCTGCGAACATGATGACCAGCATCAGATCAATGCGCTTGATGAAGGCCTTGACGATGTACAGAGGAATTTCAAGCGGGTTGACGGGAGTCTTATCAATGTAGTTGAAATCGTTGGGGTCGATGACCTTGATGCCTGCTTCGTTCTCGAAGCGGGTGTAGGAGCCTGCCGGGATGATCCAGGTCAGCAGGACCGCAAGCAGGATGATGATGCCGATGATGACGAAGGTATGCGGCATCTTGAATTGTTTCTTTTTCGTTTCCATAATTTATTCCTCTCTTTTGACACACCAAAGCGTCAGCTCTGGCCGTTCAGTTCTTTGGCCAGATTCTCATGGAATTCCTTCTTGATGGCTTCCAGCTTTTCCGGGTCTTCAATGAGCTGTGCGCCCGTCAGAGCCAGGATCTTTGCGCCGTAGACCACCGCATTGTGGGCCGCTTCGGTCTTGCCGGCGTCCAGATACTCCTGCGAGTGAGCCGCCGCCCCCTCCGGGACAAAGGCCACGCGGATGCAGGTGCCGGGTACATGGCGCATCACGTTGCCGAAGTCGGTGGAACCGGTCTTCTGGCGGGCCGGACGGATGCAGGGAGCATGGACCTTCTCGGCCTGCTCCATCACCAGCTCGTTGAGAGCCAGCACCGGGATCTTGTTGTCGAGGCTCTTTTCCTCGATGATCTCCACTTCCGTCTCGGTCATCATGGCTGCGCCCTGAAGTACCTTCCTGACGCGGGCCACCACGCCGTCCAACTCCGTACGATTGTAGGAGCGGACATACATACTCGCTTCTGCATAGCCGGACACCACATTTGCCGCCGTGCCGCCGCAGTTGACGATGGTATAGTGCATCCGAACATCCGAGGGAACATGCTCCCGCAGGAACTCGACGCCCTGACAGGCCAGGATCAGGCCGTCCAGTGCGCTGCGGCCCTTTTCGGGCTTGAGCGCTGCGTGAGAGCAGACACCGTGGTAGATGATCTTGAGCTTGTTGAGTGCCAGCGACTTGACGTCCACCTGCGTGGCCGGGCCGCCGTGCATCATGAGCGCCACATCCAGCTCCTCAAAGGTACAGCCGTTTTCCAGCATCACGACCTTGCCGCTGATGCTCTCTTCGGCAGGCGTGCCGTAGACCGTGATGGTATACGGTGCGTCGATGGCTGCATCTTTCAGTGCCTTGGCTGCGCCCAGAATGGCCGGTCCCTGCATGTGATGGCCGCAGGCGTGGCCCAGACCGGCCAGAGCATCGTACTCGCAGAGCAGGCCGATGTTCGGGCCGCCCTCGCCGTGCTTCCAGACGGCTCGGAACGCGGTATCCATACCAGCAATGCCGCGCTCCACAGTGAAGCCTTCTTTTTCCAGCCAGCCGGTCAGGGTCTCAAATGCATGAAACTCCTGCAGACCCACTTCCGGGTGGTCGAAGAAGTCGTCTGCCATTGCAGTCAGGGCAGCTGCGCTCTGCTCAACGCTTCGCTCCAGTTTTTCCTCCAACATAATAAGCACCTCCGTTTTTTGGTACTTTCAGTTTACCAAACCGGAGGTGCTTTGTACATTTTGAAAAAATTATATCTTCATTTTGGAATTCTTATGTTCAGTTTATCAGAGCTTCAAATACTCCTCTGCCGCATCCTTCATCTGCATGATCATCGCTCGCATGGGTTTGGTCAGCTCCACATCCCGGCGGTAGGCCACCACAACGTCCTGTCCGTACCTGGAAATGTCGATGGTGTAGTATTTCACCGGCTTCGGATAGTGGATGTTCTTCTGATAGCCCTGCCGGATAAAGCCCACGCCCAGACCCTCGGCCACCAGCTGTGCGCCAAGCTCCATATTGCGTACTACCCGGATGCGGCCTGGCTTGACCTTGTGATCTTTCAGGATCTTCTCTTCCACCCGCCGGGCGCTCTGCATCTCGGTGTTCAGAAATATCGTCTCACCGCTCAGAAGGTGCGGGTCAAGGAAGTCGAACTTTGAACCTTCGACGGGGACCGCCCTTTCGTTCAGCGGGTGGTCTCCGGGCAGTATCAGCAGAAAATCTTCCATGCCCAGCGGGACAGCCTCCATCTCGGACGTTACGTCGCTCTGGCTCAGCACCACAAGGTCAAGCTCCCGGTTTTTCAGCATGATGGTCAAATCGGCCAGATTTCCTTCCCGGATGACCACATCCACCTGCGGCCACTCCCGCTCGTACACCGACAGTACCGCCGGCAGAAACCAGATGCCGCGCCGCTGTGCGATACCGATCCGCACCTGCCCGGCATTCTCCCGCTCCGTCTGCCGCCTCACCGCCTCGAACTGCCGCTCCAGCTCCAGCATCTGAGAAGCCTTTTCCACATACTGCTTGCCCAGCCACGTCAGCTCGAATTTCCGGCCATTCCGCTCGAACAGCCGCGCCCCCAGAATCTTTTCCACATTATTGATGTACAGGCTCAGTGCAGGCTGTGAGATATACAACCGCTCCGAGGCGCGGGTCAGGCTCTTGCATTCCGCAAGGGTGCAGACGTACTTTTGCTCCTTCAAGTCCATTCGATTCCAGCCTCCTCACCAAATAACGATGTTTTTCTTATTATAGCACATTTGAGCACAAACAAAAAAGCCCTCCTTTGCAGGAGAGCTTTCGTATGAGCTTTACACAGACCGTTTTACAGCATCATCAAGACTGCAAGGTTGAACACTGCCGCAATGCCCACGCTGATGGGCGATGCTGATGCTGTTGATTATTTTTTATGCGTGGTTGAAGCCCTTGCCGAACACCTCGGTGGTGCTGAGCATCGAGATAAAGGCGTTGAGGTTTTCCTTATGGATAAATGCCTGCAGCTGCAATGCCTCGCGGTGGGTGAGAGTCGTATAGATCATGTAGTGGGGCCGGTCGGTGTAGGCACCGTAGCAGGGCGTATAAGTCGCGCCGCGCACCAGCTTGCGCATGACGAAATCGCAGATGGGGTCTTTGTCGTCGCAGATGATGAGGATGGCCTTGCACATCTTCATCTGCTCGAGCACGGCATCGACGACGAGGCTCTTGACCGTCAGACCCACGAAAGAGTAGAGAGCGGTGTAGAGGTCGAAGACGAAGCAGGCTGCCAGCACCATGACGAAGTCGGTGATAAAAAGCGCCTCGCCGGTGTTCTTCATATGGGCGTATTTTTTCAGGATGAGGGCGACGACATCGGTGCCGCCGGAAGACGCGCCCACGTTGAAGAGCAGAGCCGACGCAATGGCGGGCAGGGCGATGGCGAAGACCAGGTCCAGCATGGGCTGGTTGGACAGGGGGCCGCTGAGGGGGACATATTTTTCAAAAAGAGCCAGCTCTGCCGTCATGACGACAGTGGCCCAGCCGGTGCTGATGGCAAAATCCCTGCCGAGGAATATCCAGCCCAGAATGAGCAGGAGGATATTGGCACAGGACGAAAAAGCTGAGGCCGACAGGGGCGTGAGCTTTGCCACAAGGGCCGCGCCGCCGGTCACGCCGCCGAAGACGAAGTTGTTGGGGAATTTGAAGAAGTATACGCCGATGGTCATGATGCTGATACTCAGGGTGATGATAACGTATCGGCTGACGATCTGCAAGGTCTTTTCCCGCGTGCTGATCTCCATTTGACTGTTTCCTTTCGCCGTCCGCGCGGCACTCTCTTCTCACACGAAGGGCCGTTTCTCTGCCCATTACTTGTGTTATTGTAACACTGCCCACCGCGCCGTTCAAGAGGAAAAAACGTTCCGCACAAAAACCGCCCGCTTCGTTTTCCACAAAGCGGGCGGCAGATGTTGAATTTATGGGAGTGCTTACAGCTTCTTGCCGGTCAGCATCTCGTAGGCTTCCTCGTACTTGGCGATGGTCTTGTCGATGACGTCCTGCGGCAGGTCGTAATCACTGTCGGGGTTGGCCAGCAGCCAGTTGCGGACGAACTGCTTATCAAAGGAGGGCTGACCGTGGCCGGCCTCGTAGCCCTCCAGCGGCCAGAAGCGGGAGGAATCGGGGGTCAGCATCTCGTCGCCGAGGATGACGTTGCCCTCCTCATCCAGACCGAACTCAAACTTGGTGTCGGCGATGATGATGCCGCGGGAGAGGGCATACTCAGCGCACTTCTTATACAGCGCGATGGTGTAGTCACGCAGCTTGGTGGCGTACTCCTCGCCCTTGCCGGGGAACAGCTTTTCCAGCACGTCGATGCTCTGCTCGTAGGAGATGTTCTCGTCGTGGTCGCCGATCTCAGCCTTGGTGGAGGGGGTGTAGATGGGCTCGGGCAGCTTCTCGGACTCCTTCAGGCCCTCGGGCAGCTGGATGCCGCAGACCTTGCCGGTCTTCTGGTAGCTGGCCCAGCCGCTGCCGGTGATGTAGCCGCGGACGATGCACTCGACGGGCAGCATGGTCAGCTTGCGGCACATCATGCTGCGGCCCTCGTACTGGGGCTGCCGGAAGAACTCGGGCATCTCCTTCACGTCCACGCTCAGCATATGGTTGGGCAGCAGGTCGCGGGTGTAGTCGAACCAGAACTTGCTCATCTGGGTCAGCACTTTGCCCTTGTTGGTGACTTTATTCTTTAAGATAACATCGAATGCAGAGATGCGGTCGGTGGCGACCATGATGAGGCTGTCGCCGTTGTCGTAGATCTCACGGACCTTGCCTTCCTTGATGGGCTTGAACTCAGTCATAGCAAAACTCTCCATTTCCCTTATTCCGTAGGTATCTTTTCTTTTGGTCATTGGCAGGCTGTCTGCCGTCCTGTTACACTATAATCTTACCATAGGAATTGTCCGTTGGGAAGAAACAGATGGGAGAGAAATGGGCCGATTTTTGGTTTTTTCTCGTGAAAAGTGCTAAAATCCAGCTTAAATTTTCGTCGTTTTGACGGTAAAAGTCGTACTTTCGCCCCATTTTCGCCTGCCTTCCTGACCGAAACGCCGTCATTGACGAAATTTGTGAAAACGTGTATCATGGGTAACGGCATCGCATTTTTCAACTTTTGTCTTTTAAGGAGGTCCATGCCATGCGCCCTCTCATCATCGCCCATCGCGGCGCGTCCCATCTGGCCCCCGAAAACACGCTGACCGCGTTCCGTCTGGCAAAGACGCTGGGTGCGGACGGCTTCGAGTGTGACGTTCAAATCACCCGAGACCGTCACCTCGTGGTGGCCCACGACTACCTCACCGACCTCAAGACCGGCGTCCACGGCAACATCCCGGATATGGACTTCGACGACCTGCGCCAGCTGGATTTCGGAAAATGGAAAAGCCCGGAGTTCGCGGGCGAAAAGATCCCCACCCTCGAAGAGGTGCTGGAAGTCGCGCAGGACTTCAGGATGGTACATATTGAGTTGAAGCCCTACTTTGACCGGGACGAAGAGATCGTGGACCGGGTCATCGACGCCGTCCTTGACGCCGGGCTGGAAGAAAAGGCCGTGCTCACCTCCTTCGAGTACGGCACCCTCCGCCGGGTGAAGGAGCGGATGCCCCAGATGGCCACCTGCGCCATGACCCTCAGCCCCGAATCCCAGCTCATCCAGCCGGCCACCTTCTGGGAGAAACTGGGCCTCAAGAAGACCGACCCTCTCGTGGAGAAGCTTTCCAGCCCCCAGGCCCTCAGCGAAGCGGCCGCTCTGCTGGAAGACCCCAGCAGTCTGGACGAAGAGAACAGCATCCTCATCTATTACTTAAAAGACCGTCTCGATTTTCTCCACTCCATCTACCCCGGCATGAACCTGGCCGAAATTCTGCAGCAGTATTATTATCAGACGGATTTTGTGAACTATGTGGCCCAGTTCGGCTTCCCGGTGGATTACGTCGGGCCGGAGTACCACGCCTTTTTCCGGGACAAAGACCTTGTCCCCAATGCCCACGCCCACGGCTTCAAGGTCGCGCCCTGGCCGGTGGGCAATGACAGCCGGGACGACCTGCGCCAGCTGTTCCGGCTGGACCCGGAGCTTGTGGTCACGAATAAGCCCGAGGTGGCCGTTGCTATCCTCACCGGGCTGGGCCAGTGGGACGAATCATCCAAAGAGGGTTGACAGCCCTCTTTTTTCGGAGCATAATAGTCCTGTATCGAACAGTTTTATGTGAAACAGTTCGACGATCGAACATTCACAGCAAAAGCCAAACCAGAAGGATGATACTATGAACCAAGCGTTTGAACCCGCCTGCACCCCCATCGCGCCGCCGTGGGAGACACCGCAGGTCATCCCGGCCCAGCTGCGCCGGGTGAACAACCTTATTTTCCGCAAGATCGGCCAGATCGCCCGCACCAATGGCGTGGAGGCCGTGACTCCCATGCACGGCTGGATCATGGAGTACCTCTACCGGAACTCCGACACCCCCGTATTCCAGCGGGACATCGAGCGGGAGTTCTCCATCACCCGCTCCACCGTTACCAATATTTTACAGCTCATGGAGCGCAAGGGCTACATCGCCCGCCGGAGCGTGGAGCAGGACGCCCGCCTCAAGCAGCTGGTCCTCACCGAAAAAGGCCGTCAGTTCCACGAAAACACCATGCTCGCCCTCCACCAGACCGACGAATATGTGGCCGGCCTGCTCACCGAAGAAGAGAACACCGAGCTGCTGCGGCTGCTGAATAAATTATATCTGGGCTTGAAGTGAAACAAATATGAACTTTTTCCGAAACTTTGGAAAAAGCATTGACATTAAAATTGTTTTGTATAAAATTGTTCCGTACCAAACAATTATTCAAAGGAGGCTCAAAGTATGATAAAGAAGCTTGCTTCCCATCTGGGCGAATACAGACGCGCCGCTATCCTGACGCCGATGTTTTCCGCACTGGAAGCAGTCATGGACATCCTGCTGCCCACCATCATGGCGTTCATCATCGACCTTGGCATTGAAAAGGGCGATATGAACGCCATCGTCAAATACGGCCTGCTCACCTTCGCAGTGGCGGCCATCGCCCTGCTGCTGGGCATTCTGGCCGGCAAGTACGCCGCCGAGGCGTCCACCGGCTTTGCCGGCAACCTGCGCGACGCGATGTATGAGAACATCCAGCACTACTCCTTCTCCAACATCGACAAATTCTCCACCGCCGGTCTCGTCACCCGCATGACCACCGACGTGACCAACCTGCAGAACGCCTTCCAGATGATGGAGCGCATGTGTGTGCGCGCCCCGGTCCATCTGGTGTTCGCACTCATCATGGCGTTCAGCATCGGCGGCCCTCTGGCCCTCATCTTCGTGGTAGCCGTCGCCTTCCTGCTGGCCGTGCTGGCCAGCATCATGGTCCCCACCTTCAAGATCTTTGACCGGGTCTTCAAGAACTACGACAACTTGAACGCCTCGGTGCAGGAGAACGTCTCTGCCATCCGCGTGGTCAAGAGCTTCGTCCGCGAGGGCTTCGAGAACGAGAAGTACACCAAAGCCTGCGAGGGTCTGTATCAGCAGTTCGTCAACGCAGAGAGCCGTCTGAGCTTCAACAGCCCCGCCATGCTGACGGCTATTTACGGCTGCAACATTGCCCTGAGCTGGTTCGGCGCAAAGTACATCCTGCACGGCGCGCTGACCACCGGCCAGCTGAATGCTCTGTTCGGCTACATCATGAACATCCTGATGGCTCTGATGATGCTGAGCATGGCTTTCGTCATGATCTCCATGTCCGCCGCTTCCGCAAAGCGTATCGTGGAAGTTCTGGACGAGAAGACCGACCTGCCCCCCGCCAAAGCTCCCGTGCAGGAAGTCAAGGACGGCAGCATCCGCTTCGATCACGTCACCTTCAAGTACAAGCACGGCTCCGGCCAGCCTGTCCTGAACGACATCACCTTTGACGTCAAGCCCGGCGAGACACTGGGCATCATCGGCGGCACCGGCAGCGCAAAGTCCAGTCTGGTGCAGCTCATCCCCCGCCTGTACGACGCCGAGACCGGCACCGTCAGCGTGGGCGGCGTGGATGTCCGGGATTATAACCTCGACGTCCTCCGCCACGAGGTCTCCATGGTGCTCCAGAAGAACGTCCTGTTCTCCGGCACCATCCTCGACAACCTCCGCTGGGGCAATGAGAACGCCAGCGAGGAAGAGTGCATCCGTGTGGCGAAGCTAGCCTGCGCCGATGAGTTCATCGAGCGCTTCCCGGACAAGTACAACACCTGGATCGAGCAGGGCGGCTCCAACGTGTCCGGCGGCCAGAAACAGCGTCTGACCATCGCCCGCGCCCTGCTGCGCAAGCCGAAGGTCCTCATCCTCGACGACTCCACCAGTGCCGTGGATACCGCCACCGACGCAAAGATCCGGAAGGCGTTCCGTGAGGAGATCCCCGGCACCACCAAGATCATCATTGCACAGCGCATTTCCTCGGTGCAGGATGCCGACCGCATCCTCGTGCTGGACAACGGCCAGATCAACGGCCTCGGCACCCACGAGGAACTGCTGAAGAACAACGCGATCTATCAGGAAGTCTACAACAGCCAGACTCAGGGCGGCGGCGACTTCGACAAGCAGGGAGGTGAGCAGTAATGGCAGAACAGAAAGCAAAAGTCGTCCATGGCCCCGGCCCCCGCGGCATGGGAGGCCCGCGTCCGAAGGTCGAGAACCCGGGCAAGCTGCTCAAGCGCATCATGGCAGAGGTGTTCCAGCACTATCTGCCTCACTGCATCCTCGTGCTCATCTGCATCGTGGTCAGTGCGCTGGCCAATGTGCAGGCAAGCCTGTTCCTGCAGACCCTTATCGACGACTATATCATCCCCATGACCCAGCAGCAGGACCCCAGCTTTGCACCGCTGGCCGGTGCGCTGGTGCGCGTCGGCTGCATCTATGTGGTGGGCATCCTCGCCGCCTGGCTCAACGCCCGCATCATGGTCAACGTCACCCAGGGTACCCTGCGCAACCTGCGCATCCAGCTCTTTACCCACATGGAGAGCCTGCCCATCCGCTACTTTGACACCCATCCGCACGGCGACATCATGTCCGTCTACACCAACGACGTGGATACCCTCCGCCAGATGCTCAGCCAGAGCATCCCGCAGCTGGTGTCCAGCGCCATCACCATCGTTTCCGTCTTTGCCAGCATGTGCATGCTGAGCTGGCAGCTCACCATCGTCACCATGCTGATGGTAGCCCTGATGCTCTTCTGCTCCAAGAAGATCACCCAGCAGAGCGGCAAGTACTTCATCGCACAGCAGCGCGACCTCGGCAAAGTGAACGGCTACATCGAAGAGATGATGGAAGGCCAGAAGGTCGTCAAGGTCTTCACCCACGAGCAGAAGGCCCTTGAGGGCTTCCGCGAGCTGAACGACAAGCTCAAGGACAGCGCCAAGCAGGCCAACAGCTTCGCCAACATCATGATGCCCGTCAACGCTCAGCTGGGCAATATCAGCTACGCCATCTGCGCTCTGGTGGGTGCAGCCATGGCTGTCACCGGCATGGGCGGCGTCACGCTGGGTACTGTCATGGCGTTCCTGTCCCTGAACAAGAGCTTCAATATGCCCATCAGCCAGGTGTCCATGCAGGCCAACAGCATCATCATGGCACTGGCCGGTGCAGAGCGCATCTTCAAGATGATGGATGAGCCCAGCGAGACCGATGAGGGCTATGTCACCCTCATCAACGCCAAGTACGACAAGGACGACAACCTCGTGGAGGCCAACGAGCGCACCGGCATCTGGGCCTGGAAGCATCCCCACCACGACGGCACCATCACCTACCACAAGCTGGAAGGCGACATCACCTTTACGGGTGTCGATTTCGGCTATGTACCGAACAAGACTGTCCTGCACGACATCAACCTCTATGGCCGTCCGGGCCAGAAGATCGCCTTCGTCGGCTCCACCGGCGCCGGCAAGACCACCATCACCAACCTCATCAACCGCTTCTACGACATCCAGGACGGCAAGATCCGGTACGACGGCATCAACATCCACAAGATCAAGAAAGCCGATCTCCGCCGCTCTCTGGGCATCGTGCTGCAGGATACCCACCTGTTCACCGGCACGGTCATGGAGAACATCCGTTATGGCCGCCTGACCGCCACCGATGAGGAGTGCATGGCCGCCGCGAAGCTCGCGAATGCGGATACCTTCATCAAGCATCTGCCCGACGGCTACAACACGATGCTGACCGGCGACGGCACGAACCTGAGCCAGGGCCAGCGCCAGCTGCTGGCGATTGCCCGCGCGGCTGTCGCAGACCCGCCGGTGCTGATCCTGGACGAGGCAACGTCCTCCATCGACACCCGCACCGAGAAACTTGTGCAGGACGGCATGGACGGCCTGATGTATGGCCGCACGACCTTCGTCATTGCCCACCGTCTGTCCACCGTGCGCAACTCGGACTGCATCATGGTGCTGGAGCAGGGCCGTATCATTGAGCGCGGCACCCACGACGAGCTGATCGCCCAGAAAGGCCGCTACTATACCCTGTACACAGGCAATTTTGCTGAGAACAGTTGAACACATTGACAGCATAGTGTAAAGCGTTGCTGCGCAAGAATTGCAGCAATCTGGTGTACAATCAATCAAAATTGCCGGGATGGCTTGCCGCTGTCCCGGCTTTTTTGTGTAAAGTGCCGCATTACCGCCAAAAAGTTGACGAATTGGTAAAAAGTGGTTATAATAGGATACGTAGACACGCAAAAAGCGGTGTTTGACCACGCGGCATGAGGGAAACTACAAACAAGATTTGCCGCATAATATACATGATATACCTATAGGAGGAACAAATATGGCACCGAAGAAGATTGCACAGACCGTACTTACCGAGGGTAAGTTCTATACCATCAGCGCCGCCAACGGCAAGGTTATTGAGGTCGCTGACTATAACATTGACAATGGCGCGAAGATCCAGCTGATGGACAACGCCAACTTTGAGTGGCAGCAGTGGAACTTCGTCGCGGCAGGCGACGGCGTTTACCGCATCCAGAACCGCTTCACCGGCAAGATGATGGATCTGGACATGGGCGGCGTCAGCGACGGCACCCGCGTCCACCAGTGGGAGGGTGCCCAGGCATCCAGCCAGCTGTGGGTCGTGGAGCCTACCAACGATGGCCGCGTCAAGATCAAGAGCAACCTGGCAGGCAAGCTGCTGGATGCCGGCATGAGCGCTGTCAACGGCACTCCGCTGCAGATCTGGGCCGACGTCAACGGCGAGAACCAGTACTGGACCATCAACGAGGTCACCCGCAAGCCCAAGACCAGCGTGAAGGCCACCACCGTTAAGGCCAAGGCCGCAGCCGAGAAGGCCGCCACCGAGGTCGTCAAGGCTGCTGAGCCTGTCGTCGAGAAGGCCGTCAAGGCTGCCAAGCCTGCCGCTGAGAAGGCTGTCAAGGCTGCTAAGCCTGCCGCTGAGAAGGCTGTCAAGGCTGCAAAGCCCGTCGTCGAGAAGGCCGTCAAGGCTGCCGAGCCCGTCGTTGAGAAAACCGTCGAGGCTGCGAAGCCCGTCGTCGAGAAGGCCGTCAAGGCTGCCGAGCCTGTCGTTGAGAAGGCTGTTGAGGCTGCCAAGCCCGCAGCCGAGAAGGCCGTCGAGGCCGTCAAGACCGCCGCTGCCAAGACCAACACCCGCAAGGGCGGCAAGGGCAAGCGCCGCAAGTAATTTGCTTTGAACTTTTTCCCTGCAATTTTTGTGCTGTAACGAGAAAACCCCGCCCCGTCAGGATGCAGTTCCTGACGGGGCGGGGTTATTTTTTGTTTGTGGCTGAAAAGCCTTCCCCTACGGGGGAAGGTGGCCCGAAGGGCCGGATGAGGGGCGGG
>ERZ835541.1039-NODE-1039-length-29996-cov-3.439264_pt1 | contig 29996 bp, 27 predicted proteins | sample MGYA00519945_ERZ835541 | MGnify/ENA primary metagenome ERZ835541 (study PRJEB31850, sample SAMEA3708780) | human gut metagenome | biome: human gut; feature: human-associated habitat; material: faeces | place: China | collected 2014 ...
TGGGATGGACCTGCTCGTTGACCATCATGGACGGGGACAGACCGCAGGCGCCCAGGCAGGACACCACTTCCACCGTGAACATCAGGTCATCGGTGGTCTGCTTGGTCTCACTGAGTCCCAGTTCCTGACGCAGGTACTGCAGCACCGGCGTGGATTTGCGGACATGGCAGGCCGTTCCGTCGCAGATCTTGAGCACATACTTTCCTTTCTGTTCAAAGGAGAAGTTCTCATAAAAGCTGGCCACGCTGTAAGCCTTGGTCTCTGTAATGCCGATCTTTTTGGCCACATAGTCCAAAAGATCCGGCGGGAGATACCGGTAGGTCGCCTGGATGTCCTGAATAATGGGGATCAGGGATTTTTCCTCCAGAGGGTACCGGCTGATAATTTCGTTGGCAGTTTCGTAATAACTCTGATCCAACATCGTCGGTTTCACACCTTTCCTTCGCTTCTTCCTGTCTTCGTCATTTTGCACTTACAAAACAACCATTATTATATATTTTTTAGTCACTAAACTCAAGTTAAGAATTGTGCAAGGAATCAATTCGGCATAATTGACAAATTTCAGACAATTTGGTGGCAAAAACCGCCTTTCTCTCCCGTCCTTTTGCCGAGGCTTTACAAATCAGACTTTTATCTGTTATACTATCTGTTATACGAAAGGTTATCAGCCGGTCGGATCGGCCGCGTGAAAGGAACGTGAATGTCATGCAGAAACTGGAAAAGCAATTTCATATTCACTGCGTCCCCGGCGACGTAGGCCGGTATTGCATCCTCCCCGGAGATCCGGGCCGGGTGCCCGCCATCGCCGCCCTGTTTGATGATGCGCATCAGGTGGCCTACAACCGGGAGTTCAACGTCTGGACCGGCACGCTGCTGGGTGAAAAGGTCACCGCCTGCTCCACCGGCATCGGCGGCCCCTCCGCCGCGATCGCCATGGAGGAACTGCACAAGTGCGGTGCGGACACCTTCATCCGCACTGGCACCTGCGGCGGCATCGACCTGAACGTGCAGTCCGGCGACATTGTGGTGGCCACCGGCGCCATCCGCTTCGAGCACACCAGCCGGGAGTATGCGCCCATCGAGTACCCTGCCGTGGCCAACTTTGAGGTGACCACAGCGCTGGTGGAGGCGTCCCGTGCGCTGGGTAAGCGGACGCAGGTGGGCGTGGTGCAGTGCAAGGATGCCTTCTACGGTCAGCACAGCCCCGCCAGGATGCCGGTGTCCTATGAGCTGCTGAACAAGTGGGAGGCGTGGAAGCGCCTGGGCGTCAAGGCCAGCGAGATGGAGTCCGCTGCCCTGTTCGTGGTGGCGGATGCGCTGGGCTGCCGCTGCGGCTCCTGCTTCCATGTGATCTGGAATCAGGAGCGGGAGGCCGCCGGTCTGGATCAGGACATGAGCGAGGACACCACCTCCGCCGTGCAGGTGGGCGTGGAGGCCCTGAAGCGCCTCATCGCCGCCGATCGGTTCCAGAAGGAGCAGTAAGGGGACAAGGGCATAAAACTCCCTGTGGGGCTGGCGGAGCAAGGGGGGCATCGAGATGTGGAAGCAGAATCGATCATTATTCGCCTACTTCCGATTCATGGGCTTAGTGATGCTAATCGTGGGCATCGGCCTGATTGTCGACGGGATAGGAGACTATGCAGACCAATCCCACCAGAAGGATTGGATCTCCATAGAGGCCACGGTCACGGATGTCTCCAGCGAAGAAGACACTTCCTCAACACTGCATAGCAGCCACAGTACCTACTACATCATGGCATATGAGTATGCCGTGGACGGGGAGACCTATACGGGCCGCACCGGGCGTATGTCATCGCCCCACCTGATCGGCACTGCCATTACCGTGAAATATAACCCGGAGATGCCGGAGGAGAATACGGCGATCCTCTCGCCCAATACCCATGATCTGGTGGTCCTTTTGATTTTGGGAACGGCCATCGCAGTGGTGGGCTTTTTCCTCTCTGGGGTGCTGGAGCTACTTCGCAGCCTTCTGCGAAGGACGCACACAGAGGAGCTGAAGAAATCGGTTCCGGAGACAGACACGGGATTTGATTCAACGGCCATTGCAAAAATCCCGGCGAAGCAGTGGGTCCCCCGACTTGCGGCTTGGCTTCTTGCGTTCGTCGCCCTCGTCCTTTTCGTGAAATTCTTCCTCACGTCGGGAGCTGCGGACTTGGATAAGTTCCGCAAGGCCGCAGCGGCAGCCGGCTATACTGCCGTGGACTCTACGGAGGACGTTCGCCAGAGATGGAGCGTCGGGTCCATGTTGATCCGCTCTGTTTCTGTGCATGAGGACTCCTTACGGTTAGACTTCTGTAGGCTGGATTCCGCAGACGGCTGCCGCCGCATCTATGCCGCTGCGACCCTCCCAATCACCGGTGAGGTGACGGAGAGCAATACCTTTACTGGTCAGGTCTATGCCGTGGACAGCCCCACGAATTTCGCAGCAAAGATCCGTAGCGGCAGGATGATGCTTTATGTTTTTACCACGCAGGAGGACAAGGCCGATGTGCTTGCGTTTCTGGAATCTGTGGGCTGGTGGAGCGAATAAGAGGGCGAAAATCCCATATACGGGATGCCAAGGGAATAAAGAACAAGGCTGGCAGGTCAATGACCTGCCAGCCTTGTTCTTTCGGCGTTGATGGATACTTGCAGCGCCCGATGGCACCTCGTTATACACGCAGAGAATTTTCCGCATTGGAAAGGGGCCTCTTACGTCTCCTCGAAGAGACTGGCCTGATAGGGCAGGGGGGAGCGCCCGATCTGACGGAACTGGGCGGCGTTTTCCTCCGCCAGAGTATCGCAGATGGCCATTTTCCGGATGATATTTTTCACGGTGCTGTCCAGCGTCGTCCCCTCCCGATAGTCGGCGGGGAAGATGAAGTCCACCCGGCCCTTGCTCAGCAGATCCTCCACCCCCTGACGGTTCTCCTCCTGATACACGGCGATGGCCTGCCCGCCGTAGGCCCGCATCATCTTCATGCACGGCACGTCCGACAGGCCGTCCCCCACATAGATCATGTTGGTGAAGGGGATGCGCTTGCTGTCGTCGGGCATGGAGTCGTTGAGGGTCTTGTCGTCGGACACATCCAGCACACCCTTATTGATACGGTAGACGAACTGGGTCTTGTTGGTGAAATTCACGTCCAGCTTGGGCCAGCAGGCCAGCCCCTCCTCGTTGTAGAAGAACTCGCAGGCGTAGATCTCCCGGAACTCATGGGCGATGCCGCTGCCCTCGATGATCTCCCGCAGACCGGAGGAGATGACGTAGTGCTCGATCTCCACCCCCAGCTGCTGGCCGAAGGCGTTGATGCGGCGGAACCACTCCCGCACGCCGGGAAAGAGCACCATGTCCCGTCCGCAGCGCACCAGAAAGTCCCGGTCCAGCCGCCGGTTCTGCTCCCGGCACTCATGGATCATGGTGTACATATAGGCCAGCAGGCCATCCATGTGGTTATCCCGGCCAAAGCCGTTGGCCTTCTGCCAGAACTGGGCCGGGGTATACCCCAGCTCCGGGATGAAGGTGTAATTCTCCATGTCCGTGGTACACAGGGTCTTGTCAAAATCGTACAACAGGGCGATGATGGGGCGGGTCATAGTGTCACTCCTTTGATGGGTTGGATAGCAGATAGCAAGCAGGGGCGGCTCACAGGAGCCGCCCCACGGTATTTAGTGTTCGCTGTTATAGTTGCGCCCGAACTTCAGGTCGTCCAGATTGAAGTCCGCCGAGAAGGGGGACTCCGTCTTGGCGGGCTCCTCCGCCGGGGCCTCCTGCGGGGCGGGTTCTTCTGCCGGAGCCTCAGCTTCCTCTGCGGGAGCCTCCTCCACCGGTGCGGCGGGCTCCTCCGCAGCGTCTGCCACGGGGACACGGCCCTCCTCCGGGGCGGGCAGGGTCACAGGCTGGCCCTCCTCCACCTCTGCCTCCGGCAGAGAGCGCAGGAAGCTCACCTGCTGGGCGCAGAGGTCTGCGCTGCGGCGCAGGAAATCGGACAGGCTGTTCTGGGCCATGGTCAGCTTGTGCTGGGCCTGCGCCACCTGCTGCTCCAGCTGGGCCACCTGCCGGTTGGCCTCCTCCTGGGCGTCCGAGAGCATCTTGTCCCGCTGGGCCTGTGCGTCGGAGACCATCTGGGCTGCCATCCGCTGGGCCGACAGCAGGGTGGAGCGCATGGCGTCCTCGGTGGCCCGATACTCCTCCACCTTCTCCGCCAGCACCTTCAGCTTGGCCTTCAGGGCGGCGTTGTCCTTATACAGGGCGGTATAATCCTCCGTCAGCGCATCCAGAAACTCGTCCACGGCGGCCATGCCGTAGCCGTTGTTGAAGCCGGATGCCTTGGGGAACGTCTTTTCGGAAACTTCCTGCGGTGTAAACATGATCTATCCCTCCGATTTACATCTCTATCCGGCCCTTACAGGTACAGGCCGTTGTTCTCCAGCTCGTCGATCAGGTCGCCCATGAGATCCACGGAATAGGGCGTGATGATATAGGTATTGGTGGAGACCTTCTTGATCTTCCCGTCACCGGCGTAGGCCACACCGGAGAGGAAATCCACCAGCCGCCGGGCCACATCCTTGTTGGTACCCTCCAGATTCAGCACCACCGTGCGCTTTTCCCGCAGATGGTCAGCGATCTCCGAGGCGTTTTCAAAGCGCTCCGGCTTTACCAGCACCACCTTCAGCTGGGTGGTGGCGTGGATGTTCACCACCTTGTTGCGCCGCTCCTCCGCAGGGACCTCCTTGCGGCGGGAGGACTCACGGGGTTCACGGGGCTCACGGGGTTCGAAGTAGGTCGGCTCGCTGTCACGGCCCACATCCTCCTCGTAATCGTCATCCTCATCGTCATAGGGATGAATGATCTTCTTAAATTCGTCCATCAGGCTCATGGAAAGACCCTCCTGTTTCTTTATTTGGTATAATCCCTGGCACCGAAAATAGCAGTCCCCACCCGGACCATATTGCTGCCGGCCCGGATGGCATCGGCAAAGTCGCCGCTCATGCCCATGGAGATGTATTCTAATTTATTATCGTATATTTTCCCGTTTATGTCAACATAAAGACGGTGCATTTTCTCGAAATATACCAGATTGCCGTGGGGGACCGTCTCCACCGGCGGGATGGTCATCAGTCCCCGGACCCGGACATGGGGCAGCTCACGGGCCAGAACGGCCGCCGCCTCCGTCTCCTCCGGGGCAAAGCCGCTCTTGGCCTCCTCGCCGCCGATGTTCACCTCCAGCAGGATATCCTGCACCAGCTGCTGCCGGGCAGCCTCCTTCTCCACCTCCCGTAGCAGGGCCTCGGAGCCGATGGATTGGATGAGAGCGGCCTTGCCCACCACCTGCCGCACCTTGTTGCGCTGCAGATGGCCGATGAAGTGCAGGGGCGCTCCGTCATAGGCGTTCTGAGCCAGCTTGGCGGTCATCTCCTGCACCCGGTTCTCCCCCAGAGCGTCCACTCCGGCGGCGATGGCCTCCTGACAGGCGGCGGCGTCGTTCATCTTGCTGGCGCCCACCAGAAAAATATCCCGCTCGCTGCGGCCGCTTTCTCGGGCGGCCTCCGCCATCTCCCGCCGCACGGCGGCAATGTGTTCCGTAATGGTCATACAGATCTTTCCTTTCCCGATGGAATCTATTTATGTGGCTGCACTTATTGGCCGATGGCATCTGCTGGGCGGCTGCTACTGCACGATCTGTCCGCCGGAGAGCTTACTGGAGGTGACGATGACCTCGTCCCCCGGCCGCAGGACGGAAACGTCCTGACTCGGGCTGGCGGCCTGCACCAGACTGTATCCGTCGCCCCGATAGACCATGGACACCGGCTTGAAGCTGGCCACCTTGCCCACCACGCAGTAGACCCCCAGCTGGTTGTCCTCGCTCATCCGCAGGGCGTTGGTGGGGATCCGCAGTCCCTCATAGGACCGCAGCACCAGCTGAGCCGCCTGATGGCGCAGCTGGGTGGTCTGGGCCAGATACTCCCGGCAGGTCAGCACCACCGCCTGCTTGCCGTCCTCGGCGGCACTGAGATAGGTGACCTGGGCGTCGATATCCTGCTGAGCACCCTTGGAAAACCGCAGGGTCAGCCAGTCACCCTTCTCCAGCTGCTGGGCCTGCTCCGCAGTGATCACGGCGGTGTAGTACCACTTCTCCCCGATGATGAGCTTTCCCAGAGAGCTGCCGCCGGTCTGGCCGGAGGGCAGTCCCTCCAGCTGGGAGGGGGTCACGGACTGCAAAAAATCCGGCGTCAGCAGGGATTCATAGCCGTCGCAGGCGGCGGAATAGGTGCCGGAGTGCTCCGCCGTCACCGTCCGGGCCCCGGAGAGGGAGCTTCGCAGAGCGGACAGCTCCCCCTGCACCGTGGCGATGTCCGCCTCGATCTCCTCGCCGGAGGAGTAGGTGTGGCTGCGCTTGAGGATGGCGGCCTTCAGCTGGGCCGTCTGGTCCGCCGCATCGTCGTAGTCGCCGCCGGAGAGGGAACGGCGGATGTTCAGCAGGCTCTCGGTGATGGAGCCGTCCAGCTTCAGGGTGGCGTCGGGGTTCAGATAGGAGGACAGGGCGAATTGCAGCTGCTGCAGCTGCAGCTCCTTGGCCTCGATCTGCTGCACAGTGTCCAGCGCATCGCTGCCGCTGTATACCGTGGCCACCGTCTGGCCCTTGCCCACCCGTTCGCCTTCGCTGACCTCATGGCGCACGGTGCCGCTTTCACCGGAGAGGACCTCCTCGTCCCGGACCAGCCAGCCGCTGACGTCGATGGTGTCCTCGGCAGAGCTTTGATAGACCAGCGTGGTGGTGAAGGGGTCCGTCAGGGCAAAATAGCCCTGTGCGGCGAAGTACAGCGCAATGGCCGCCAGCAGGGCGATGCTGAGAAAGCGGAAAACACGGGTGTTGTTCATGGCTCCTCCTTGGTGGAATGTTGGGACGCCTCACTCGTCCGACGGCAAGCAGGGCTCCTCCTGCAGCGAGACGGGGTGAATGGGAACGATGGTGGAAATAGCGTGCTTATAAATAATTTGTTGCTTGCCGTCGGTGTCCAGCACCACGGTGAAGCAGTCAAAGCCCGTCACCACGCCCCGCAGTTGAAAGCCGTTCATCAGAAAGATGGTCAGGGGAATGCTCTGCTTGCGGGCCTTGGTGAGAAAAATTTCCTGAAGGTTGTTGTTCTTTTGCATATCGTCTGCTCCTTTTCTCTGTTGGCGGACGATGTGCCGTCCGCTCTTGGGCTTATCGTAAGCCAAGAGCGGTGAGATATTCTGTCGCATTTTGCAGGCCCTGGGGAAAATTCGGCTCCTCTCCCCACAGGATCCAGTGGATGTCCGGGTTGCGCCGCAGCCATGTCAGCTGCCGCTTGGCATACTGCCGGGAGCGAAGCTTGACCTCTTCGACGGCCTCGGCCACGGTGCAGCGGCCGTCTGCCGCCGCCAGAAACTGCTTGTAGCCGATGGCCTGCCACGCCGTAGCGGTGGGAGGCAGCCCCGCTGCCAGCAGGGCCTGCACCTCCTCCAGCAGTCCCTGCCGCACCATCTCATCCACCCGCAGGTCGATGCGGCGGCGCAGCTGCGCCCGATCCTGAAAGCTCAGACCGATGTAGGCGGCCCGGTAGCGGGGCGGCTGCTGCCGGGTACGACGGTCGTGCTGGGTGATGGTCTCGCCGGTCTCATACCACACCTCCAGCGCCCGGAGGATGCGTTTTTCGTCGCTGGGATGGAGCCTTGCGGCGCTGTCTGGGTCGATGGCCCGCAATTCCGCCAGCAGCGGGCCGACGCCCTCCTGCTCCAGCCGCTGCTGCAAACGCTGCCGGGTCTCGCCGTCGGCGCTTCCGGCGGCAAAGTCCGTGCCGCGGATCAGGGACTCCAGATACAGCCCCGTGCCGCCCACCAGAATAGGGCGGCGGCCCCGGCGGAGGATATCCTGCACACAGATATCGGCCTCCGATACGAACCGGGCCACGGACCAGCTCTCGGCGGAATCGGCCACGCCCACCATGTGGTGGGGGATGCCCTCCATCTCCTCCGGCGTGGGGGCGGCGGTGCCGATGGCCATGCCCCGATAGATCTGCATGGAGTCCACGGACACCACCTCGCCGCCGAAGCGGTGAGCCAGCGCCACGCCCATTTTCGTTTTTCCCGTGGCGGTGGGACCCACCACGCAGATGATCTGTGGGATCATAGGGGGACTCCTTTCCCGATCGTTCTTTCTTTTTTTGCCGCCGGCGGGGCGCTTTCCCGGCTGCTGAGAGAAGTATGCCGCCGGAGGCAACAGAGAAATTTACGCCCGCTTGAACATCTTCTCCATTTCGTACTTACTGAGCTTTACCGCCACCGGGCGGCCATGGGGGCAGTAGCGGATTTCTCCGCTCTGCACCTTATCCGCCAGCGCCTGAAGCTCCGAGGGATCGGACCACATCCCCGCCTTGATGGCGGATTTACAGGCCATGGTCTGGAGCAGACTGTCCCGTGCGGCGGCGGGATCGGCCCGGTTCAGCCGCAGATCCTCTGCCAGCTCCTCCAGAGCAGCAGGGACATCCCCCACCTCCCGATCCGACGGCACCCGCCGTACCAGCACCGTGCCGTCTCCGAAGTCCTCGCACACAAAGCCGAACTCCTCCAGCAGCGGCAGCTGCTCCAGCAGGGAGGCGGCATCCTCCGCCGACAGCTCCACCGCCAGCGGCGACAGCAGCTGCTGGGACATCACCGGCTGGGTGTTGTCTTTCAGGGCATCGAACCGCACCCGCTCATGGGCGGCGTGCTTGTCGATGAGCCATACATTTTCCTGGTCGTCCTCGCAGATGATGTACGTCCGCAGCACCTCGCCGACCACCCGCCATGGGGTCTGGCACACCGGCTCCACCGTCTGCTGTGCTGCACTTTGCGGGACGGCTTCCTCCTCTGCGGGGGAGGAAACGATCGTCTCCTGCACCGGCTCCGCCGGGACGGGAACGGTCTCCTCCGGCACGGATGCCGCCGGTGCTGACGGTTCCTCCTGCACGGCGGGGGGCGTGATGCGATAGCTGACGCCGGAGGAGGCGACGGTGAAGCTCTCCCCCTTTCGGGGGGCCACATCGTGAACCTCCAGCGGCTGGGAGGCCGGTGCGGCGGGCCGGACGGTGTAGGAGCCCAGAGGCTTCTTCTCCTCCGGCTGCGGCACCCGCTCCCGGTACTGCTGCACCGTCATAGTCTGGTAAAAGGACTCCTGCCGGGGCTTTTGGGGCTGCGGAGCGGGGGTATTCAGGGCGTCCAGCACCGTGTAGTACACGGCGTTGAAGGCCTCCTTGTCGTTGACAAATTTCACCACCGTCTTGGCAGGGTGGACATTGACATCCAACCGGTCGGCGGGCATGGTGAGCCGCAGCACGCAGCCGGGGAACTTCCCCTTCAGCAACTGGTTGCGGTAGGCCTCCTCCAGCGCCGCTGTCAGCAGCTGGCTCTTGATGAACCGGCCGTTGACGAAGAAAAGCTGGCGGCCACGGGTGCCGTGGCCGTTGAGGGGCTTGGTGACGAAGCCCTCCACGGAGATGTCGCCGCTGCATCCGCTGATGGGCAGCAGTCCCATGGCGAAATCCCGCCCCATGGTGGCGTACACCGCCGACTGCAGATCTCCGTCGCCGGGGGTATGCAGCAGCTCCACACCGTCCCGGATGAGCTTGAAGGAGATCTCCGGGTGGCTCAGGGCCAGATGCTGCACGATACCGCTGACGGCGGCTCCCTCGGCGGAATCCTTCTTCATGAATTTCATTCGGGCGGGGGTGTTGTAAAACAGGTCCCGGACGCAGATGGTGGTACCCTCCGGGCAGCCCACCTCCTCCACCTGACCGGGGACGCCCCCCTCCAGATGCAGGGAGGCCCCCGTCTCCGCCCCCGTCCGCCGGGAGAAGATATCCACCCGTGACACGGCGGAGATGGCGGCCAGCGCCTCACCCCGGAAGCCCAGCGTACCGATGGCGGCCAGATCTGCCGCCGTCCTCAGCTTGCTGGTGGCATGGCGCAAAAAGGCCGTGGGCAGCTGCTCGGCGTCGATGCCGCAGCCGTTGTCAGCGATCCGCAGATAGGTCAGTCCGCCGTGCTGGATCTCCACCACAATGGCGGAGGCCCCGGCGTCGATGGCGTTCTCCAGCAGCTCCTTGGCCACACTGGCGGGCCGCTCCACCACCTCGCCGGCGGCGATCAGGTCTGCCACATGGCTGGGCAGGCATTGAATATCAGGCATAGAACGCTCCTTTCATAGAGCCCCGTGGACGGGGCTTCCCCCCGTCAGCTCAGCTTCTTTTTCAGCTCGTACAGCAGATTCAGAGCCTCCAGCGGGCTGAGGGTATCCACCTGCGCCCGGCGCAGCTGGTCGATGACCTCCCCCTCCGACAGGGCCGTCAGGGATACCTGATCCTCCTGCGCCTGCACCGCCGGGGCGGGCCGCCCGGCTTCTTCCTCCAGTTGGCGGAGGATCTTCTTGGCTCGATTGACTACCGTGGACGGCAGGCCCGCCAGACGGGCCACCTCGATGCCGTAGCTGCGGTCTGCGCCGCCGGGGATGATCTTCCGCAGGAAGATGATATCCTCCCCACGGGTCTTGACGGCGATGTTATAGTTCTTCACGCCGGGGAGGGTCCCCTCCATGGCGGTCAGCTCGTGATAGTGGGTGGCGAACAGGGTCTTGGCCCCCAGCTTTTTGGGGTCGGCGCAGTATTCCAACACCGCCCGTGCGATGCTCATGCCGTCAAAGGTAGAGGTGCCCCGGCCAATTTCATCTAAGATCAAAAGACTTCGGGAGGTGGCGCAGCGGAGGATATCGCTGACCTCTGTCATCTCCACCATAAAGGTGGACTGCCCCGCCGACAGGTCGTCGGAGGCGCCAATGCGGGTGAAAATGCGGTCCACGATGCCGATGCGGGCGGCCTTGGCCGGCACGAAGGAGCCGATCTGGGCCATGAGCACCATCAGGGCCACCTGCCGCATATAGGTGGACTTACCCGCCATGTTGGGGCCGGTGATGATGGCGGCCCGGTTCTCTTTCTCCCCCATGTAGGTGTCGTTGGGGACGAACATGGCGTCGGGGCGCATACACTCCACTACCGGATGGCGGCCGTCATGGATTTCAATGACCCCGGACTCATCTACCACCGGGCAGCAGTAGTTGTTCTTCACCGCCACCGCCGCCAGCGAGCACAGGCAGTCCAGCTCCGCCACTACGGCGGCGGCCCCCTGCACACGGGTCACGGCGTCGCACAGGGTCTGGCGCAGCCGGGTGAACAGCTCATATTCCAGCGCCGCATCCCGGTCGGAGGCAGAGAGAATATCGTGCTCCAGATCCTTCAGCTCCTGTGTGATGTAGCGCTCGCCGTTGACCAGCGTCTGCTTGCGGATGTATGTCTCCGGCACCAGTTCCTTAAAGGAGTTGGAGACCTCGATGTAGTAGCCGAATACCTTGTTATAGCCGATCTTCAGGGTGCGGATGCCGGTCTTCTCTTTCTCGGCGGCCTCCATGGAGGCGATGATGCCCTTGCCGCCGTGGAGGATGCCCCGCAGCCGGTCTACCTCCGGGTCAAAGCCGTCCCGGATAAACTCGCCCTCCCGCACGGAGAAGGGGGGATCGTCCTGCAAAGTCCTGCCGATGACCTCCGCCAGATCCTCCAGCGGGTCCAGCCGTGCGCCCAGCTCCCGCAGATGTCCGCCCTCGAAGGCGGCCAGCTGCTGGCGAATGGCGGGCAGATGATCCATGGCGTTTTTCAGGGACACCATGTCCCGGCCTCCGGCGCTGCCGTAGACGATGCGGCCCATGAGCCGCTCCATGTCCCCAATGCCGGTGAGGGCCAGGATCAGCTCCTCCCGCTGCACGGCGTGCTTCACCAGCGCCGCCACGGCGTCGCTGCGCCGTGCGATGGCGGAAACGGACAGCAGGGGCCGCTCCAGCCAGCTTCGCAGCAGCCGTGCGCCCATGGCGGTCTTGGTCTTGTCCAGCACCCACAGAAGGCTGCCCTTTTTCTCCTTGCCCCGCAGAGTTTCCGTCAGCTCCAGATTCCGCCGGGCCGTCAGATCCAGCTCCATGAACTGCCCCTGCCGGTAGTAGTCCAGCCGGTCTACATGGTTCAGGTCCGTTTTCTGGGTATCGTGCAGATAGTCCAGCAGCGCCCCCAGCGCCAGCATAGCCGCCGGGTTGTCACGGGGCAGCCGCTGGGCGGCGTCGTCCCCGAACTGCTGGCGGATGCGCTTTTCGGCGCCGGGCAGCTGGAACCGCCCGGCGGGCAGTCGCTCCACATGGCACCGGAGCTTGTCCTCCAGCAGCGCCCGCAGGGCCGTATCCTCGGCGGCGCCGGGATTCAGCACCGCCTCCGCCGGGGCGAAGCGCCCCAGCTCATTTTGCAGGTGGGCCTCCCGATCCGGCCCGGAGAAGGACGTCACATGGGTCTGCCCTGTGGAGATATCGCACACGCTGAACCCGGCGTAGTCGCCGTCCAGATAGATTCCGGCGCAGAAGTTGCTGCGCCCCTCCTCCAGGCAGGCGGAGTCGATGACGGTACCCGGCGTCACGATACGGACGATGTCCCGCTCCACCAGCCCCTTGGCGGCGGCAGGATCCTCCGTCTGCTCGCAGATAGCCACCTTGTAGCCCTTGGCAATGAGCCGGGCAATATAGGCGTCGGAGGCGTGGTACGGGATGCCGCACATGGGGATCTTCTCCTCGAAGGACTTGTTCTTGTCCTTATCCCGTGTGGTGAGGGTCAGATCCAGCTCACGGGATGCCTTCCGGGCGTCGTCCCCGAACATCTCATAAAAATCCCCCAGCCGAAAGAACAGGATGGAGTCCTTGTTCTGCTCCTTGATTTCCATATATTGGCGCATCATGGGCGTCATTTCTGCCATACCCTCATACCTCTTTCTGCCAGAAATAAGTGAAAGCGATCGAATTTGGTGGAAAAACCTGTTGAAAAGTGCAAAACTCCGGGCTGACAGGTGGAAAACTCTTCCACCCGCCCATTTACTGAGGGAGGGTCATACCATTTCCCCGAACAGCGCCCAGGTGTTGCTGTCGGTAATGCGTACCTGTCGGTACTGGCCCAGAGCGGCCTCGTCGCCCACCAGATGTACCAGCCGCCCTCCCGCCGTCCGGGCGGACAAGGGCCAGCGTGCGTCGTCGGTGCGGCCGTCCACCAGCACCCGCAGGGTCTGGCCCACATATCGGGCGTGGAGCCGGGCAGAGATATCGTTCTGCACGGCGCAGAGAGTGTCGAACCACTTCTGCTTCTCGCTGCGGGGGACGGGATCGTCCATTTTGGCCGCCGGCGTACCGGGCCGGGGAGAGAAGATGAAGGTGAACAGGGCGTCGAATTCCACCTGCCGCACCAGCTCCACCGTCTCCATGGCCTCCGCCTCCGTCTCGCCGGGGAAGCCGATAATGACGTCCGAGGTCAGCACCAGATCGGGCATGACCTTCCGGGCATAGGTGATGAGCTCCAGATACCTGGCCCGGTCATAGGGCCGGTTCATGGCCCGCAGCACCCGGTCGCAGCCGGACTGCACCGGCAGGTGCAGCTGGTGGGCCACGTGCCTGCTCCGGGCCATGGTGTCAAACAACTTGGGGGTGGCGTCCTTGGGCTGGGAGGACATGAATCGAATCAGATAGTCTCCCTCGATCTTGTCCAGCTCCTGCAGAAGATCGGCAAAGTCCCACGGCGTCTCCAGATCCTTGCCATAGGAGTTGACGTTCTGCCCCAGCAGGGTGATCTCCTTATACCCCTCGGCGGCCAGCTGCCGCACGTCGTCGATGATGCACTGAGGCTCCCGGCTGCGCTCCCGGCCCCGGACGTAGGGGACGATGCAGTATGAGCAGAAGTTGTTGCACCCGTACATGATGGACACCCACGCCCGGACGTTGCCTTCCCGCACCACGGGCATCCCCTCAGCGATGGTGCCGTGCTCATCCTCCACGGAGAACACACGCCCCCGCCGGGTATAGACCCGGTACAGAAGCTCCGGGAACTTCCACAGCGCCTGCGGCCCGAACACCAGATCCACGTGGCGATAGCTCTGGCGCACCTTCTCCGCCACCTCCGGCCGCTGGGCCATGCATCCGCACAGGCAGATGACCTGCTCCGGGTTCTGCTTTTTCGTGTGGGTCAACGCCCCCAGATTGCCGTAGACCCGCTTTTCGGCGTGGTCCCGGATGGCGCAGGTGTTCAGCACCACGATGTCCGCCTGAGCGGCATCGTCGGTGAATTGGCAGTCCATGTCCCGCAGCATACCCAGAATGTGCTGGCTGTCGGCCACATTCTGCTGGCAGCCGAAGGTGTCCACCAGCGCATAGACGGGCTTGCCCCGCTGCTGATGGAGGGCCGCCAGCTGGCGGGTATACTCCCGCTGCCGCTCCAGCTGCGCTTCGTCCAGAAGAACTGTTTTTCTATCCAATGGGTACCTCCCCGCCCCGGTGGGATGCCGGGGCACTATCTTCCATATTTATCACGTTAGTATACCATATTTCTCCCCCCGGCACAAGAAATCCCGACGAAAAAATCCAAAAAACTGCCGCTCCTTGCAGAGGGCGGAGATCCTGTTTTACTGCGAGGCCGGGGAGCAGAAAAAATAAACGGAGCCGGGGAATAGCAAAAATAACGGAAGCAGCCGGACGGGCTCCCGTCCGGCTGCTTCCGCCTATTGAGAGAATGAGAGGAAAGAGTAAGACCTTTTTATGCGCTGCGGCCCAGTACATTGGATACGAACACCCACCGGCCATCCAGCTGCCGCAGGGTCACGGTGCCGCCGTCATACTGCAATACCGTCAGCCCGTCCGCCGTGTGCCATCCGGAGAGGATGCGGCAATAGGCAGCCTCCGCCTCGCTGCCCACCCGGTAGTAGGCGTTGTACTCCGAGAGGTAGCACAGACTGTCCAGTCCCACGCCCTGTGTGTCGGACAGGGCCAGCCCTGTGTAGCGCAGCATCAGCTCCTGTGCCTGCTCCAGCGGGATACGGACCACGCTGTCTGTCTCCCCGGCGGCGATCATGTCCCGCTCCTGAGAGGTGACGTTCCAGCCGCCCTCCGGCCCGCAGGCCAGCACCGCCGCCAGATCCATGTCCTCCGGCCGGTCATAGGCACAGGCCAGAAACCGGTTGGGGCCCCAGCCGGGGACCACGTTGAAGAAACGCCGCCCGAACCAGTCCAGCTCCGCCGCCGTCAGCGGCGTGGTGCCATCGGGGGTGGAGACAGGGACTACCTCCGCCTCCGAAGGGGTGGGCTGCGCCGGAGTGATGACCGTGACAGGCTCCGGCGTTTTGGGAGCAGGTGCGGGAGAGGTTCTCCGTCCGCAGGCACACAGGCCCGCCAGCATCATCAGTCCCAGCAGGATCGCACAAAGCCTTTTCATGGCAGCTCCTTTCTTCCGGATGCACATTGGTTTGCTTTACGACTTTATCATACCGAATTTTCTGGACAGATTCATCACGAAATGATGAAAAACATTTACAAACCGGTGACAGTGCGGTTAAAAATCAGTGGCATCTCCTGCATAGTGTTTACAAGTCGGCGGTTGCAAACCCGCCGCCGATAGGGTACAATAAACCCATAGCCAAAATCCATGTGCAGAAGGAGTACATTATGTGGTATGCGATCCTTGGCGCCGTGCTGCTGGCCGGCGACCAGATACTGAAATATTGGGTGGTGACCCACTTGGCCGTGGGGGAGTCGGCGCCGTTCCTGCCGGGCTTCATGCAGCTGACCCGGCTGCATAACTACGGGGCGGCATGGTCCAGCTTCTCCGGCCGGACGGTGCTGCTGGTGGTGTTCACGGCGGTGCTGCTGGCGGTGGTGGCGCTGCTGCTCCTCAAAAAGGTGGTGCGTCACTGGACGGGCGTCACCGCCTGCACCCTGATCCTGTCAGGGGGCATCGGCAACATCATCGACCGCATCGTCCACGGCTACGTGGTGGATATGTTCGACTTGCAGCTGTTCAGCTACCCGGTGTTCAATCTGGCGGACTGCTGCGTGGTGGCGGGAGCCATTCTGGGCGGGGTGTACTACCTGTTCCTCTACGAAAAATACGACAAGAAAAAGAAGGAGTCTGACCATGCACATGATCCGTCTGACCCCTCTTGAGGAGGATACCGGCACCCGGCTGGACAGCTTCCTGTCCCGGCGGGTGGAGGGGCTGACCCGCTCCGCCGCCGCAAGGCTGCTGGCGGAGGGCTGCGTCACCTGTGATGGCGCCGTCCCCGGCAAAAGCTACCGCATCGCCGGTGGGGAGGAGTTGTGCGTGACGCTGCCGGAGGCAGAGGAGCCGGAGGCCGTCCCGCAGGATATCCCGCTGGACGTGGTCTACGAGGATGAGGACGTCATCGTGGTGAATAAGCCCGTGGGCATGGTGGTGCATCCGGCGCCGGGCCACCCGGACGGCACGCTGGTCAACGCCCTGCTGCACCACTGCGGGGACTCCCTCTCCGGCATCGGCGGCGAGAAGCGTCCCGGCATCGTCCACCGCATCGACCGGGACACCAGCGGCCTGATCATCGCCGCCAAAAACGACGCCGCCCATCTGGCACTGGCGGCCCAGCTGGCGGATCATACGCTGGCCCGCACCTATGAGTGTTTGGCGGTGGGGAGCTTCCGGCAGGACAGCGGCACCGTAAACGCCCCTATCGGCCGCAGCCGCAGCGACCGCAAGAAGATGGCGGTGGTGGCCGGCGGACGTCCCGCCATCACCCATTGGGAGGTGCTGGCCCGGTATCCCGGTGTCACCCACCTGCGCTGCCGACTGGAGACGGGCCGTACCCACCAGATCCGGGTCCATCTGGCTTATATCGGCCATCCCATTCTGGGGGACACCGTGTACGGCAATAAGAAGCCCGTGCCGGGTCTGACGGGCCAGTGTCTCCACGCCACGGGCCTGCGCTTTCTCCATCCCCGTACCGGCCGGCCCGTGGAGCTCACCTGCCCCCGGCCGGAGGAGTTTGAGCGGATGCTGACAAAGCTGCAAAAGCGCATCTGAGCGTAAGCACACCGGGCGAGGATGTGGCCTGACCACGCCCTCGCCCTTTTTATGGACGAAAATACCCAGCAAGGCCCCGCCGAAAAGGCGGGGCCTTGCTGGGTAATAAAGGAAGGAAGTCTCCCGGCAGTGCCGGAAGAAGTAGAGGGTAAGGAAAGCGGCTTTATGCCAGAATGGCCCGGTCGCCGGAGAACTCGTCGCCGCTGGCACGGGCGAACATCTCCAGCAGCTCCGGCACGGTGAGATCCTTCTTCTCCTGACCGGAGATATCCAGAATGATGCGCCCGGCGTGGAGCATGATAAGGCGGTTTCCGTAGCGGATGGCGTCCCGCATATTGTGGGTGATCATCAGGGTGGAGAGCTTCTCCTCCGTCACCATCCGCTCCGTCAGCTCCATGACCTTGGCGGCGGTTTTGGGGTCCAACGCCGCCGTATGCTCGTCCAGCAGCAGCAGCTTCGGCTTGCGGAGGGTGGCCATCAGCAGCGTCAGCGCCTGCCGCTGGCCGCCGGAGAGGGTGCCTACCTTGGCCGAAAGACGGGTGTCCAGCCCCAGCCCCAGCTCCTGAAGCCGCTGCCGGTACTCCTCCCGCTCCGCTTTGCGGATACCGGGCCGTAGGGTGCGCCGCAGGCCGCGGCGGGCCGCCAAAGCCAGATTCTCCTCGATCTGCATCCCGGCGGCGGTGCCGGTCATGGGGTCCTGATACACCCGGCCCAGATACTTGGCCCGCTGGTGCTCCGACAGGGAGGAGAGGTCGATCCCATCCAGAAGGATCTCCCCCGCATCCGGCAGCCATGTGCCGCAGATGGCGTTCTGCATGGTGCTCTTCCCGGCGCCGTTGCCGCCGATGACGGTGACGAAGTCCCCGTCGTTGAGGGTGAAGGACAGATCGTTGAGGGCGATCTTCTCATCCACGGTACCGGGATTGAAGATCTTGGTCACATGGCGCATTTCAAGCATGGCGGGATCCTCCTTTGACATGGTGTTTCCGGGCCAACTGCTTCTTCAGATACGGCACGCCCAAAAAGACGGCCACCACCAACGCTGAGAACATTTTCAGCAGATCGGTGTCGAAGCCCACGAAGATGATGACCTGATACACCAGATAGTAGATGACGGCGCCCACCAGTACGCCGGTGAGCCGGACGGCGAAGTTGGGGGAGATGTGCTTGACCACCGCCTCCCCGATGACCACTGCCGCCAGACCGATGACCACGGCGCCCCGGCCCATATTGATATCGGCGTAGCCCTGATACTGGCACAGCAGCGCCCCGGACAGGGCCACCAGCCCGTTGGAGAGGGACAGCCCGATGACCTTGCTGAGATCGGTGTTGATGCCCTGCGCCCGGCTCATGACGGGGTTGCAGCCGGTGGCCCGGATGCCGCAGCCCAGCTCCGTGCCGAAGAACAGGTACAGCACCGCCACCACCAGCACGGCGGCAATGGCCAGCACCACCAGCGCACCGGGGACATCCATCTGGCTGAGAAGGACGTGGTTGTCCCGGACGGACAGGCCCTGATTGGCCTTGCCCATGATCTTCAGGTTCACGGACCACAGGGTCATCTGGGTCAGGATGCCTGCCAGAATGGGGGGGATGCCCAGCCAGATATGCAGCAGGCCCGTCACGACCCCGGCCAGCAGGCCCGCCGCCACGGCGCACAGCACCGCCAGCCACAGGCTCCGGCCGCTCAGCAGCATCATGGTGCAGACCGCCGCACCGGTACAGATGGAGCCGTCCACCGTCAGATCGGCGATGTCCAGCAGCTTATAGGTGATGTAAACGCCCACCGCCATTATGCCCCAGATGAGGCCTTGGGCCACGGCGCCCGGCAGGGAACTCAGCAGATCGATCATATTTATATTTCCTTCCTTTTCCGATTCCTGTTTTCTCAGGGAGTGCTTCAGCCCTCCAGAGCGGTGTAGCCCTCCGGTACGGTGATGCCCAGCTCCTGGCACATATCGGCGTTGTAGAGCTTGGAGGCATTGGCGTACTCAATGGGCATCTGGGAGATATCCGCCTCGCCCTTGAGGATCTGAGCGGCCATTTCGCCGGTCTTGTAGCCCAGATCGTAGTAGCTGATGGAGAGGGTGGCAATGCCGCAGCCGACGCAGATGCCCTGCTCACCGGCCACTACCGGGGTCTTGGCGGAGCGGACGATGCTGCCGATGGTCTCGGTGCAGGAGGCGGCGGTGTTGTCGGTGGGGATGTAAATGACGTCGCTGTCGGCGGCGGCCTTGGTGGTGACGGCGGCCACGTCATTGCTGTCGCTGAAGGAGTAGCGGGTGCAGGTGATGCCCTTATTGGAGAGGTAGTCCTCCACCACCTTCACCTGATATTCGGAGTTGGGCTCGGCGGAGCAGTATAGCAGTCCCACAGTCTTGACCTGCGGCACCAGCTCCAGGATCATGTCCGCCTGCTCCGTCAGAGGCGCCAGATCGGAGGTGCCGCTGATGTTGCCGCCCACGGTGCCGCTGAAGTCGGAGAGTCCCAGCGCCACGCCGTACTCCGTAACGGAGGTGCCGAGAATGGGGATGGAGGTGGTGGCGTTATAGGCCGCCTGCAGGGCCGGGGTGGCGTTGGCCATGATGAGGTCTACCTTCTTGTTGACGAAGGAGTTGACGATGGGGGTGCAGGTGGTGCTGTCGCCGGAGGCCACCTGCACGTCGATGTTGACGTGCTCACTCCCCAGAATGGTATTCAAGGCATCCACGAAGCCCTGCGTAGCGGCGTCCAGCGCATCGTGCTGGGTCAGCTGACACACGCCCACCTGATAGACCTTGTCGGGGTCGACGCCGGAGCTGCCGTTGCCGGCAGCCTTCTGACCGCAGCCGGTGAGGCATACCGCCGTCACCATCAGTCCCGCCAGCAGGGCGGCGCAAAGAGAACGTTTCTTTTTCATGACAAATTCCTCCTGAATCTGGATGTGGGAGATTCCTCCGGCCCGGACGGAAAATAAAATCGCCGCCCGGACATGTGATCCGAACGGCGTCTCTCGATACGGTTTGTTTTCAAAAGTAGAAAATCGGTATCAAGCACTTTTTCGCTGCTGGGCATCACAAATCGCTTTTACTTTTGCAAAATAAAAGTAAAAGTAGGAATATCCAAAATACAGATTTGCAGATGCGGCGAACTTCATACCCGATTTTGCTCCTTTCAAAAATCTTGTCTGTACTTTAGCACAGCAGACGACCATATGTCAATGCTTTTATTCACAAAATGCGGAATAAATTTTCATGTAGATATCGTCAAGAGAGCTAAAAATGCCGAAAAGTTTCCTTAAAGTATGCGCTGTCCCAACCCGGCAGCCTTGTTCCCGGCGGGAAAGTCTGGTAGAATAGGCCCGAAGAGAAACCGGAGCAACGGCCCCGGAGAGGAGGATATATCATGAGAAAGACAAAAATCGTCTGCACACTGGGTCCCGCCACCGACGGCGAGGGCGTGCTGCGGGAAATGATGCTGGCGGGCATGAACGTGGCCCGCTTCAACTTCTCCCACGGCACCCACCCGGAGCATAAGGCCCGGCTGGAGCAGGTGAAGGCTCTGCGGCAGGAGCTGAATCTGCCGGTGGCGGCCATGCTGGATACCAAAGGCCCGGAGGTGCGGCTGAAGAACTTTGCCGGCGGCTCCGTAACCCTGCAGGAGGGACAGGAGTTCACCCTAACGGTGGAGGACGTGGAGGGTGACGCCACCCGCTGCGCCGTCACCTACGCCGAGCTGCCGCAGGACGTCAAGGCGGGGGACACCATCCTGTTAGATGACGGTCTGGTGCGGCTGACGGTGCTCTCCACCACCGCCTCCGCCATCCGCTGCCGGGTGGAAAACGGCGGCGTCATGAAGGATCACAAGGGGGTCAACGTCCCCGGCGTGTCCCTGTCCATGCCCTATATGAGCCAGCAGGATCGTGAGGATATCCTCTTCGGCATGGAGGAGGGCTTTGACTTCATCGCCGCCAGCTTTGTCCGCTCCGCCGCCGACGTGCGGGAGCTCCGCAAGCTGCTGGAGAGCCGCAAGTCCCGCATCCGCATCATCGCCAAGATCGAGAATCAGGAGGGCATCAACAACCTGACGGAGATCCTGGCGGCGGCGGACGGCATTATGGTGGCACGGGGCGACATGGGCGTGGAGATCGACTTCACGGAGATCCCCGCCATCCAGAAGAATATGATCGCCCAGTGCGTGGCCGCCGGGAAGCCGGTGATTACTGCCACCCAGATGCTGGACTCCATGATCGAGAACCCCCGGCCCACCCGTGCCGAGATCACCGACGTGGCCAACGCCATCTACGACGGCACCAGCGCCATCATGCTCTCCGGCGAGACGGCGGCGGGCCGGTATCCGGTGGAATCCGTGAAAACCATGGATGCCATCGCCCGGCGGACGGAGAGTGACATCAACCATGTCAAGCGCATGGCCCAGATGGCCGGCGGACGGAACCGGCTTTCCGTGGCGGCGGCTACCGCCCACGCCGCCTGCACCACGGCGCAGGAGATCGGAGCGGATGCCATTCTCACCGTCAGCCAGCGGGGCACTACCGCCCGGTTGGTGAGCCGCTTCCATCCCGGCACTCCCGTCATCGCCTGCTTGCTGGATCAGCAGGTCCGGCGGCAGATGGCTCTGTACTGGGGTGTGGAGCCTATTATGATGCCCTACGCCAGCAGCACTGACGAACTGGTGGACTTTGCTGTTCAGGCGGCGGCTCAGGCGGGTGTGGTCCACGAAGGCGATCTGGTGGTAGTCACCGCCGGTGTGCCGGTGGGTGTAGCCGGAACCACCAACATGATCCGAATTCAGCAGGTGGGCGGCGCATTGGTGAACGCCGTTGGCATCGGGGAGAAAAAAGCCTCCGGTCCGCTGTGCATCTGCCACAGCACTGACGAGGTGGCGGAGAAATTCCAGCCCGGCGATGTTCTGGTGGTGCCCTATACCACCAATGAGCTGCTGCCTTATATCCGGCAGGCGGCGGCGGTCATCACTGAGGAGGCCAGCGTGGAGTGCCATACCGCCACCATCGGACTGGCTCTGGACAAGCCGGTGATCGTGGGAGCCGCCGGCGCTGTTCAGCGGCTGACGGACGGCACGATGGTCACGGTGGACTGCGCCCGCGGTCTGGTCCGGGCCATGCCCTGAATTACTGTATATAACCGCATGTATTAGAAGCCCGGGAGGAATCATTCCTCCCGGGCTTTTCTGCGCCATCTGCATACAGGTAAGCTTGTCCTCGTGAGCGGATGGAGGGCTTGAGAAAGCAGAAAAAAGTATTGTATGCTATACATACAGGAACATTTTGCGATTTTTAGCATCTATATTGGTATAAGGCAAATGACAAATTTGAAAAGAGGGAATGATTGCATGAAAGAAAAGTTTAAGCTGCCCGAGCGGGCCATCCGCCTCTGGTTCTGGCTGTTTGCCGCACTGTGCCTGATCGCGGCGATTGCCATGCCGGACCGCGGGCAGATGGTCGAAGGGATGCTGCGGCTCTGCACGCTGCCGTATCAGTCGGCCAACAGCTATTTTGACGCGTCGGGCGGCGGCTTTGCCGGGACGTTCCTGAACGCGGCAGTTGTCTGCGCCATCTGTGCAGCCATCTACTCGCTTCCCGGCAGCAAGCCGGACGGCGTTTCGGTGCTGGCGTTTTTCCTGACGGCAGGCTTCTGCTTCTGGGGCATTACGGTGCTGAACATCTGGTTCTGCTTTGCGGGCGTACTGCTGGCCTGCCTTGTGCGGAAGGTGAACCCCTGCACGCAGGGAAACGTTTTCCTGTTTTCGACCGGCATTGCGCCCTTGATGACGGACCTTCTCGTCCGCTATCCGGGTGCGGAGGCGCATGGCGTGACATTTTTTGGCGCAGTGCTGACGCTGGCGGTCTGCTTTGCCATTGGCCTCGTTCTGCCGGCAGGGTTGACGCACAGCCCGAAGGTGCACAAGGGGTATGACCTCTACTCCGCTGCGGTTCCGATGGGACTTCTGGCCTTTTTCCTGCGCGCGGTGCTCTATCGGGTGCTGGGCGGAACGCTTCCGGACGGCGCAGGTGTCGGCGCGGGCGACGGGAACTGGACGGTCGCGAACCTGTTCTGCTTTGCGGCCTTCGCGCTGGCGCTGGTGCTGGGACTGCTGCTCGGCGGCAGTTTTAAGCAGTACGGCGCGCTTTTGAAGGATACGGGCGTTGGCGCGGATTACAGCACAAAATACGGCGCAGGCACGGCCATTTTGAACTTTGCCGTCTACGGCCTTTTTATTGTGCTGTACTATAATCTGATCGGCGCAAAATGGAACGCGGCGACGCTTGGGTGCGTGCTGTGCATGGTCTGCTGCTGCTTCAAGGGAAGCCATCCGGCAAACGTCTGGCCGATCATGGTCGGCTATGTCGCGGCGTCGTTTTTGACAAAGGCGCTCTGCGCGGCGCTCGGGACGGACTTTACGACCGCCATCAACGCGCAGGCGATCGTCATCGGTCTGTGCTTTGCAAACGGCCTGAGCCCGGTTGCGGGAAATTACGGCTGGCTTGCCGGTATCGTGTTTGCCATGCTCCACTACGGCCTTGTCACAAGCGTACCGTTCACCCACGGCGGGTTCCTGCTGTATAACGGCGGCTTTACGGCGGGCCTGATCTGCACGCTGTTTATCCCCGTGATGGAAGTCTTCTTTCGCACAAAGCAGGAAAAAAGCGAGCTGAAGGCCCAGAAGTAACCGGGAGAAAGCAGGCATTACAAAAGGAGGCGCTTTGATGTATTATTGCGACAACTGCCATCTCGTCTGCGAAGGGCCAGTGTGCCCCTATTGCGGCAAAGCGCGCCTGCGCGCACCGGAAAACAGCGACTACTGCTATCTTGCGACGATGGTCTCCCCGTGGGGCGAGGCGATGCAGGAGCTTTTGACGGACGCGCAGATCCCGTGCCTCACCCGGCAGGCGAGGAGCGTTCTGTATTCTGTGGCGTTTGGCCAGACGCACGCGGAGCTGGAGCTTTTTGTCCCGTTTGCGCATCTGGAGCAGGCGGCGAGCTTGCAAAAAAGCCTTCTGACAAGCGAACTGACCGAGCAGGAAACTCCGGGAACCCCCTAATAACAGCCATCGCGCCGCAGCCTGGGAAAGGACTGCGGCGCGATTTTTGTTTTAGGAGGATGAGAGGTTCTCTTTGGAAGGGGATTTTGCGGCTCAGTCGGCGAAGAGAGGTGTCGAGAGATAGCGGTCGCCGGTGTCGGGCAGCAGAACGACGATGGTTTTGCCCTCGTTCTCCGGACGCTTGGCAAGCTCAATGGCGGCCCAGATGGCAGCGTCGGAGGAAATGCCGACGAGAACGCCCTCGCGGCGGCCAAACTCCTTGCCGGTTTTGAATGCGTCGTCGTTGTCGACGGCGATGATCTCGTCGTAGACCTTCGTGTCGAGAACCTCGGGGACAAAGCCCGCGCCGATGCCCTGAATTTTGTGAGGGCCTGCAACGCCGGTGGACAGGACCGCCGAGGTCTTGGGCTCCACGGCCACAACCTTCACGTTCGGGTTCTTTGATTTCAGGAACTTGCCCGTACCGGTGATGGTGCCGCCGGTGCCGACACCTGCGACGAAAATATCGACCTTGCCGTCAGTGTCGGCCCAGATCTCGGGGCCGGTCGTCTCAAAATGCGCCTTGGGGTTCGCGGGGTTCACAAACTGGCCGGGGACAAAGCTGTTCGGAATTTCCTTTGCCAGCTCGTCTGCCTTTGCGATCGCGCCCTTCATGCCCTTCGCGCCCTCGGTAAGCACCAGCTCCGCACCGTAGGCCTTCATCAGCTGGCGGCGCTCGACGGACATGGTCTCCGGCATGACGATAATAATGCGGTATCCGCGCGCGGCAGCGACGGAGGCAAGACCGATGCCCGTGTTGCCGGAGGTCGGCTCAATGATGACCGAGCCCTTCTTCAGAAGGCCCTTCTGCTCTGCGTCGTCGATCATCGCCTTGGCGATGCGGTCTTTGACCGAGCCCGCGGGGTTGAGGTATTCGAGCTTGGCGAGAATGGCGGCCTTGAGGCCATAGGCCTCTTCCAGATGTGTGAGCTCCAGCAGAGGGGTGTTGCCAATGAGCTGATCGGCGGAAGTATAAATGTTCGACATATCAAAAATCTCCTTTTCAGACAAATATTCAAAATTCAGATTGTTTTTAGCGGAATCATCGTTTCCGGCCAGCGGCGACATCGCGCGTACTGGGCGGCGGGGGAAAGAAGCTTTGTCATGCAGCATCCCGGCTTTCTGGTATTTATACCATCTACTCAGTAGGTTGGTATAGTTATAGCACGGCGCGCGCCATCTGTCAAGCAAATTCTGAAATTTTTTCCTGCCTTGCATCGTTCCGGGGAGCATGCTATACTGCAAGCAGAAGCCTGAACGTTTGAACAATGGAGGGTGCGTTATGAAAAACCGGATATTCGCCATGTTTACGCTCGCTTTTTTGCTGCTGGCGCTCGCCGGATGCAGCCGGGAGCCGGGCGTGAAAGCTACCTATGAAGGAAATCTTGGAACATACGAGGAACTGACGGACGGCACGTGGCGCTGCAATGGCCGCAGCTATGCCTACCGGCTGGAAATCCGAGGCAGGCTTTCAAGCGCCGCCTGTGACAGTGTGTACGTGTATTTAAGCAACCACCGGAACATCTCGTTTGAGCAGGCTTGGAAGGCAAGCGGTCTGAGCAGCAATTCGGACGATTATTTTTCGCCTGAGGAGGCCGTTCTGGTCGAGCTTAAAACCGTGTAGCGCAAAAGGAGAAAAACTATGCAGAAGCTGAAAGAGACGTTATTTTCCCCGAATGGAATGCGGATCGTCAACGCGTTATTCCTGCTGTCCCTGGTCTTTCCCAGAAGCGGGCTGGGTCTTCTTGCAAATCTTGCGTGGGCGGCCTATCTTCTTTTTTGCGTGAACTATGCAGAGGGAAAGGTCAGCCGGATCATCTATTGCGTTTTTCTGGCCATCGCGGTGACCCTGAGCGGGATCAACCTGTATTCTTTGCTGCGCTGATGATTTGCTGTTCTGCGCCAAAGCGCCCGTTTTGCGAACGTATCGCAAAACGGGCGCTTGTATTTTAATCGATGTATCAACGAGGTTCGTAGGGGCGGACACCTCTGTCCGCCCCTACGAAATTTTCGGAAATCGTTCGATTTCGCGTAAGGGCATATGTAAGCTTGAAATTAGTCGGCATACTCCGGGGTCAATTCTGTCGAAAGCTGCTGCATGCTCTGCGCAAACGCGTCGGGATCGAGTCCTGCGTACTGCACGACGGCGCAGCGTTCTGCATCTACGGGGGCTTCGCGCAGGTAAAATTCCGACAGAAGCGGCGCGGACAGTCCCACCTCCCGGAGCGTTTCCGCGAGCAAATTTCCGCGCTCCTTCGTGTGGAACGCCAGCAGGAAATGAAGTCCCGCGACGGCCTGCTTTGCCTCGCAGAGCCCAGCCAGCTCCGGCTGCGAGAGAATGTCCAGCAGCGCCTGCAGCCGCGCCTTATAGTGCTTTCTCATCCGCGAGACATGCCGCTCAAAGTAGCCGCCGTCTAAAAATCTTGTCAGCGTCAGCTGCTCGAAAGACGGCACGGCGCAGCTGTAAAAGCCCATCGTCTCCTGCCAGATGGGAAGCAACGCCTGCGGCAGGATCATATAGCTGATGCGAAGCGCGGGCGCGATGGTTTTGGAAAACGTGTTGAGATAGATGACCCGGCCTCTTGTGTCAAGGCTCTGGAGCGTTGGTACCGGCCTTCCTGAGAAGCGGAACTCCGAGTCATAGTCGTCTTCGATCAGGAACCGGCCCTCTGCGCGCTCCATCCACGCGAGAAGCTCCTGCCGCCGCGTGATCGGCATGACCGTTCCCGTTGGGTACTGATGCGACGGCGAGAGGTGGACGATCTGCGCGCCGCTTTCCTCTAATTCTTCCACGCGCACGCCGCTTTCGTCCATCGATATCGGCACGACCTCCGCGCCACTTTTTTTGTAGACCTGCGCAAGCGTTCGGTGGCATGGGTCCTCGATCGCAAAGCGGCGGCTCCTGCCTAGAAACTGCACGAGAAGCGCGTAAAAATACTCCGTGCCTGCGCCGATGACGATCTGCTCCGGCTGCACTACAAGCCCCCGCTGCCGCGCAAGCTCGCCCGCAATCGCCTGCCGCAGGGGAGGAAGGCCGCCGTTTGGGACCGGCTGGAGGAGATACTGACCCTCATCCAGAATGACGCTTCGCATCAGCTTTGCCCACACGGAAAACGGAAACAGCTCTGCTGCGGCACTCTGCGCGATCTCCGGCTCCTGCGCCTTTTCCGGCAGGCGCGCGGGACGGACAGGCGGCTGCGCCAGAAGCGGCATATGCGCCACAAAATAGCCCGAGCGCTCGCGCGATGTAAGGTACCCTTCGTCCAGCAGCTGCGCGTAGGCCGTCTCAACGGTGATTTTGCTGAGGCTTAAGTGCTCGGCCAGCGCCCGCTTCGAGGGAAGCTTCTCCCCGCCGGGGAGCCGGCCGGATAAAATGTCTGCGCGAATGGCTTCATAGAGCTGGGCGTAGAGCGGGGTCTTGCTCCGCGGGGAAAGCTCGTAGGTTCGGATCATGGCGGCCTCCGATCTGGCCTTGTAAACCAGAATTATTTTGGCAATTTCTAAAATGCCAGTCTATGCTATAATAGCGGCACGCAAAGAAAAAGTCAACGGAGGAGTTCCTAACATGAAAGAGAGAAAGTTTTCAACCTATCAGATCGTATTTGTCGCAGTCATGGCGGCGCTCGTCTGCGTCGTGACGTTCTTCCGCTTCCCGCTTCTGGGCTCGAAGGTGCACTTCGCAAACGCCATGTGCCTGCTCTCCGGCATGCTCTTTGGCCCGATGCTGGGCGGCCTTGCGGCAGGTCTCGGTTCGATGCTCTATGACGCGCTGTTTGGTGGGTACGATTTTATCAACTGCCTCGTTACGTTTGTGTCCAAATTCCTGATGGCTGCGATCTGCGCCTGGATCGCCTTCGGCGGCAAGGAAGAGGGCAAGGGCAAGCACGCGCGGCTCGTGGTCGGCAGCGTCGTCGGCGCGCTCAGCTACGTCGCGCTCTATATGCTCAAGACGTATATCTTCCAGCGCTTTGTCCATGGCTATCCCCTCGACGCGGTCGTCGTTACGATGGGCGGCAAGCTTCCCGCGTCCTTAATCAATGCTGTCTTCGCCATGATTGTCGCGCCGATTCTCTATGCGGCCATTGCCCCGGCGCTGCATCGCAAAGGCATGCTCGAAAAGCTGCGCAAGTAATCAATCGATACAGAAAAGCGGCAGACCCACCCGGGTCTGCCGCTTGTGCGTTATTCGGCTTGGTCACATCGGATCGCGAGCCTTGACTGCCCGCCGACGGTGCAGGTGAAAAGCGTCAGGTCCCAGTCTCCGCTTGTCATATCGGAAATCGCGTAGGAAGAAAGCGTCTCGAGGGACGAGACCGCGTAGGAAAACACGTTGCCGTCCATGTCCGTGAACGTGACCGTGTCGCCCGGCTGGAGCTGGGGAAGGGATGCAAAATGGCTGCGGTAATTGTGCCCGGCGATGACCAGATTGTCAAGATACGCGGAGCCGGAATACCGGCAGGGGGCGGTTTGCAGCGCGTCATAGCTCCATTCGCTGATGATGGGAAGCGACAGCTCCAGCGCGGGAATGTCCAGAACGCCGATATAGTTCCGCCCATCAATGGTTTCTTCCGGCATGGCCATCTCCGGGTTCAGCACATAATCCGGAACGAACGCTTCTTCTAAAGCTTCGCCGGAGCTAAGCGGCGGAAGCTCCGATTGCCGGGAAGAAAGTGTGGGAGTCAGACGCTCCAGAACAACGTCCACCGACATGCTCGCCCTCGCGTCGAGCCAGAGATTGTAGGCCGTGAGACCGAGCGCCGCGAGAAGCAGCAGCAGGCCCAGTGCGGTGCAAAGCTTTCCTCGCTTACTCATGGCCGTTTTTCCTCTTCGAGACCGCGCCCAGAACCAGCAGCGCCAATCCCGCCGCCGTGAGCACCGGAACCGGCCACCAGAGAAGTCCCGTCTGCGGCAGCTTCTGCCGGTCGAGCGTATTCGTCAGGATGAGGGTACTCCCCGAATGCTGCACGCTCGCCGTATAGCCCGGAACGGGGCGTTCTGTTACCGTCCAGACGATTTCCGAGCCGTCCGGATTGTACCGGGGAAGATCGCTCCACGTGCGCTGCCAGCCGTCCGTGCGGGTGAGCGTCTTCGCGTCATAGGCCGCGCCGTCTTTTAAAAGCGTGACGGAGACCGAATCCGGCCGCTTTTGCTCGTAGCCTGCGTCATTCCAGCGCTTGAGCACGGTGCGCGTCACGGTGTCGCCATCCGGATTTTCCGGACGATAGGTGTTGGTCACGAGGAAGGTCACGCCGTCGCGCGTAATGCGGACGGTATAATTTTTGGGGACGCGCTCCGTGACGCGCCACGCGATCTTCGAGCCGTCGGCGTTATATTCGGGAAGATCGCGCCACGTATGGCGCCAGTTGTTCTTTTCGTTCAGCGTCACGGTGTCATAGAGCTTGCCGTCCCTCAAGAGCTCGATGACGACCTCGCTTGGCCGCAGCTCCTGCACATCGTCCTGCCAGAGCTTGATGACCCGGCGGTCAACGGTATCGTCGGATGGGGAGGGGGGATTTTCCGTTCTCGTGTGCTTGGGGCTGGCCGTCACGTCGTAGACCCATGCGTCGTTCTCTAAATTTGGAAGCGAGACAAGAAACGGCTCGGTTGTGTAGGTGTATCCGCGCGCTGTGTGCTTTTTTCCGACAGCCAGATACAGACCCGGCGAGAGACGATCCACCGTATTCGGGAAGGTCAGCGTGCCCTGCGCGTCCGTTTTTCCGGAATCAAGCGGCGCAAGTTCATCTCTGGCTGCGTAGGCGGCGAGCGTCTCGGCCAGCGCCGTCCATTCGGCGGCGGTGAGGTTCTCAAGCGTCACAGGGTAGGCCGCAAAATCGCCCGCGAGGGTAAAATTCGCGTACGCGTCAACGCTTGCGACATAGTAGAGGTCGAACGGGACGGACACAACGGGCTTTCCGTCGTGGCGGTACTCAATCGTGAGGCGCAC